>WBZN01000220.1_pt1 | contig 70540 bp, 56 predicted proteins | sample 5204281 | NCBI WGS metagenome assembly WBZN01 (sample SAMN12344347, study PRJNA552823) | activated sludge metagenome | biome: Activated sludge suspended growth; feature: Nitrification reactor; material: Wastewater; isolation source: activated sludge from nitrification reactor of wastewater... | reverse complement strand
GGCAACATCTTTTTGAGCACAGCCTCTTTGCGTTCCAACGAATACTTCATCCACGACCTCGTCTCGCCCCCTGGTGGTTTCTAAGAATTCAGCTGAGGGACGCGACAACTATGCTGACACAAGGGGCTTGGCCGCCGCTGCTGGCCTGTTCGTTATTGCAGGCGGCCGCCGTCAGCAGCACTGCAAGCAGCCATGGTGTATATCGGACATTGAGCATGGTGTACCTGTTGGAATAGTGGTCGTGAACAATCACGTCAGATCAAGATCGTCGATGTGTCTTCCGCACGTCCTGGAATGCAGTATCCGGTATGCTGCAAAACATAGTCAATATATGAATGATGCAGCTATGAATAATTGATGATTGAATGTTGTCGCTTTTTGAAGTACCGTATCCGAACGATGAAACGTACCAAAGCAGCTCCGCGAGTCAAAGCTAAGGAGACCTCATCCGTCTCTCCCTGCATCTCGACGTTGCCACGGCACCGGTTGGTTGAGCTGTTGTGGAGCTTTGCTCCGGCCTATCAGCGCTGGTCGGAATCGCTTTTGGTGGAGAAAGGGCTCTCTCCTCAGCGGCTGCGCATTCTCGGGTCGATCCATGAGCGTGGCCCCAGGATCATGAGCGACCTCAAAAAGGAACTCGGCGTCACGGCGACGAATGTGACGGCACTCGTCGATTCCCTTGAAAAAGATGGATTGGTCGTGCGGCGGCGACATCCCACGGATCGCCGGGCCACCGTAATCGAACTCTCCGGAAAAGTCATGACCGAGCTCTCGCCGCGCTGCACGGAATACAAAGAGCAGGTGGCGGAACTGTTTTCAGATTTGAGTGACCAGGAATGCAAAGCGTTCGTCAAAACGCTGGAGAAACTGTGGGGGCGGTTGCAGGGGTAGAGGACATCGAAATAACGTCCGGACTTGTAGGCCCTTCTTCAACTCAACGCCGCCGACCCCGTTGATGGCGAACTTACCGTGTGGATTTACTGCAGGTCTCAGTAGGCCTGCAGCACGCACATGGTCACCAAAGGTCGCAGGAGCGTGAGGGGGTGAGTCGATGGTTATGTTGAGCCGTGTAGCAGCAGGATCTAAGGCAAGCTGATTAAGAGCGTGAAAAGGCCAGATTCTGCGCCGATTTACTATAGGGCGGCCTCTATCGTTTGGGGATGAACATCTTTCGCGCGCTGACTGGGTGCGATTCATATTCACGGGCACACTGGCACCTTCGCTCATAGGTTCTTCTTGTGAGTTTTATTTCCAGTGGCCCCTCAGTAATAGCGAGTCTCAACGCGCCACAGCCGGCGCTGAAGTAGTCCACTTCCAGCGTCCCTGTACCTTTCATTTTTGGATCATCGACGATCAGTTCCTTCAGGAATCCGGTTAAGGGAATTTCTCCGCCGCAATGTCTGAAGACAATCATCTGATCAAAATTGCCCGGATGAAAATTATTCTTCAGGTCTCGAGTCGATACAAACCATCGGTCCTCCCGCGTTCTCCCGTCCCACTTAGTCGGATTAAGTCTTGTCACCCACACATGGTGAGCATCAACGTGTTTTAGAATCCGTAGATCAAGTACGGACAATACAGGTCCATAAAAGTTTATGCGGCCACCCCTCTTGTGAATATCGACCGAATCGGTGAACACGTCGTTCCAAAGACTGTACTGTCGGTCTATGCCATCTGAAGATTGATCAGTCTGATACAGCTTTCGCCGCTCAATGATTCCACGTGACAGCAGGGCACCTTCCCGCAGGAACTGACAGGCCGTCAACACACTGTTCGCGTGATATAGATACTTGACTCCCTTGTCTTGTAAGACCTGATAGACTTTATTTATCGGCAGTTCCACATCCGGATCAATATCATTTCTAGAGACACCGTGTCGAATCCATTTTCTCCCGGGACTGAGCGTTCATGAGGACTGGGGGAGTCATGGCAAGAGGAGGCTGAACAGTATCGAGAGTTGGTAAAACCCAGGTGTTCGGCCCATTGTTGGTAGCAAGATTTTCTTCCAAAACTGAAGGCACTATTCTGACTGCATCAGGCTAGTCCCAGTTTCCGGCGAAAAGGGCGGCTGGGAGCTGATCCTTGAAACCGATACCCCAGCCAGGTATCGCCCCCAACTTTGAAGCTAGAAATTCACCCGTGGCAGTGACAGGAAGGCTTGTAGTGGACTTGCATTGTCTGAGAAAAGACTTTGCGATAAAATGCGCATCCATAATGCGTCTTCATCTCTTCATCTGCCTTCTGTGCGTCGTCGTATTGTTCACGGCCGGATGCTCGCGGTCCTTGCGGTTTGTTTCTGATGTTGACTCCATTGCCTTGGCTGATCAGCCGGTTGGTAAGCGGTACCTCTTGGTCCCCGGCAATCAGAATGTCACCCCGGATGAATTAGAGTTTGTGGAATATGCGAAATACGTCGACACAATACTGACTCCGTTGGGGTTTTCCAAAGCCCCCACTGAACAGGAAGCCGATCTTGCCATTCTGCTTTCCTATAGCATCAGCACACCACAAACCCACGAGGTTTCAGAATCAATTCCGGTTAATGGCCAGACAGGCGTAGCTTCTTCTACGACGATGGGCATGATTATGCCACTTGGTGGAGGGATGGCTAGTTATTCGGGCAATACCACGTATGCGCCCACCTACGGAGTCACTGGTTACTACACGGAAGTGAGCTCATACACGACCTATACGCGATTCATCCAAGTGGCCGCTTATGATCTTCTTGCTTATCGGAATGAGAAGAGGCAGCGACAAGTATGGAAAACAAGTGCGAGGAGCACTGGAGGGAGTAATGATTTGCGCCTTGTCTTGCCGTACATGCTGGCCGCTATGCGGCCATACATAGCGCGGAATACCAGCCGGGCCATTCGGATCGAGTTGGAGGAAGACGATCCCGCCACCCGTACTCTGCGTGAGAAATCACCTTCTATCGAACCTGCCCAATAAATACTAACGATTCGCCGTGACCGCGAGCCGGAATCCCAGGGCGTGGAGAAGGGCATCGAGACTTCTGAATTCTGGGTTGCCGCGATCTGACAGCATTCGATAGAGGCTTTCACGGTTCAGCTTGGTCTTCTCGGCAAGTTGTGCAAGCCCACCTTGCGCTTCGGCGACGTTCCTCAGTGCGAGCAAGAACAGCTCGGGATCATCTTCCTCCAACGCCGCGTTTAAATACTCTTCGGCCTCCCCCGAATCTCGCAGGCTCTCAATCAGATCCGGCTGATACGCTCTGCTCTTTTTCATGGCTCCCTCCTATATTCCATCCAATAGCGCTGGGCTGTTTGGATATCCCTGGCCTGGGTACTCTTATCACCCCCACAAAGGAGCAGCACCACCGTCGTCCCTTCTTGTCCGAAGTACACTCGAAAACCTGGGCCATAATCGATCCGAAGTTCCTGTACCCCGTCTCCCACACCATGGCAATCGCCGAAGTTTCCTAAACTCACTCGATCCAACCGGACGCGAATCTTTGCCCGTGCCCTCTGATCCTGCAGCGAGTTCAGCCATTCGGTAAAGGGCTCACGGCCCCCTGCCGTGACATAGATGTGCAGATTTTTCGGGGTGGCCTCCATAAATCCAAGTGTAGCTTATAAGCTACTATCTGGCAAGTACGCAATGATAGTCGTCTGAAACTTGAACGAACAGGCCTTACAGCTCATTGCCGCGGATCAGCTAATTCCCCTCTTCCCTCTTCTCCGCCACGTCGAACTGCAGCCCGCTGGAGCCTTCGCCGCGGCCCGGCTCTTTGCGCCGGCCTACCCAGAGATGGGTCGAGCCGTCGATCCATCTGGCGTATTGATAGGTACGTGTGACCCTGGCTCCTTCGCGCGGCACCTCTTCTTCTTGCAGTAGTAACTCGCGCCCTGGTTCGAGTATCCGTCCCATCGGCTCGATCAGCCGCGGCCTTTCCCCGGCGTTGAAATCGGGAATAGCACCCCGCTTGAGTTTGAGCGATGTTCCATCCGTCACGGGTAGCAGCGGAATCCAGTAGTCCGGCACGGTGGTACCGAGGCGATAGGGGAGCGGCTGGGTCTGGTCTCCCTCGGGGGTCTGCGGCGGGTTGGCTTCTTCCAGTCGTCGGCGCGTCTCCTGGTAGGCTTCGTACCGGTCCAGCGGCCGACCCGCTGCGCTCTCTACAATCTTCTCCACGCCCCAGGCTACATTGGCCATTTCATCCCGCAGGAACAGCACCTCTTCCACCGGAGGACTCTCCAGACCGGGGCCCAGCACAGGAGGAAGGAAGTACAACTGTTGGGTATCGCGGGTCAGATTGAACATGCGCCAGGGCGAGTTGGCGCCGTCCACCTGACTTGTGTGCGGAATCATCATCCGTTCGCCGAACGTGTTGGTGACGACGAGCGCGCGAATCTGGCACAGCGTGCCCACGGCCAGTTCCAATGGAAGCACGAACCAGTCGTTGCTGTATTCCAGCGCGAATTTCACGAGGAGGAGTCTGGCCAGATCCTGCGGCGCAGCTTCCACCTGAGCGAAGTTCACGGCGCCGTCCTCAAATTCCCAGAAGCGGGCGGAGGGCATGCCACGAAACGTGACCGGCGCGGGAAGGAAGGCCGTGCTGATCGACGAGCCGTTTGCAGTGGCCCCCAGTGTCTGTCCGGGACTCGACACGAACGAAAACCAGTCCAGGCGACCCTCCAAATATTCCGGCGCAGCCAGGACGACTTCCCCCGACGCAGTTTTTCCCGAGACGGCAAAGGCGTACTCCATACGTTCCGGCATCCAGGCGGCGGGCGGCGCAGTCTGTTGAAAGAACGTATCGGCCCATGTCAGCCAGGCCGTCAGCGCGGCGATCACCTTGGGACGGTCGGCTGCGGCGATCTGTTCGAACGGCGTTTCCTGAAACAGTTCGGTCAGGCCGTTACGGGCCTGGAGCGGGCGGAGGTGTGCCGCGAGTCGAAGCCCGTCGATCGTGCGGCGGCTCATCACCTGCATGAATTGCAGGCTCGCGGCATCGAGGGTCCGTTCCTGTTCCGGCGTAGGCCCCGCAAGCACATAGGCGCTGGTCAGCCATAACGCGCGGGTCTGTCCGGCGTTGTTCTGTTGCAGCAGACGAAGCAGATGGTTGCCGGCTTCGGCGGCGAGTTTCCAGTTGGGGCGAATGCCGGTGCCGACTGGTTCGCTTTCGACCAGGGTTTCCAGCGCCAGCGTCTCCGGTGTGTAGGGGCGAGAGGGATGGCCCGCCGATTGCGGGCCGGGCTGATAGCGGCTCAATGTTGTCGTATCCACCACAACCTGCGCGGCAGCAGGGGACCCGGCGTCCGCGCCGTTGAATTCACCGAATTGCCATTGGCGGGCCAACAGCCAGAGAGGATCGTGCAAGCGCGCCTGCAGCCCGTCCTGCAGATCGGGGTTGGTGGTGCTGAGTTCCAGTCTGATCTGTGAAGCCATGCCCTATTCTCCCGTCGATGGTTCGAGGACCGAGGTGAAGTCGAGGGTTCCGCCGGTGAAGAAGAGCGCCGGTGCCGAAAGGTCCGTGCTCGCCAGCCCTTCTGGCTGCGTGGACAATGTTCCGGCGCGATCCCAGGTGGCCGTGCCGTCTGACAATGTAAACGCCATGCCGTTGATCAGGCGTCCCTCCAATCCAACCGCGGAAGCAGGGACCTCCAGACGCACCCATTGTCCCGGAGGCGGTAACTGTCCCATGAATTGCCGGCTCACGGTGCCGTCCGTTCCCCAGGCGATGAGGTTCTCTCCCCAATAGGCGCGGTGTTCCCAGGTGCCGTCGTTCCATTGCAACATGACTTCGCGGGGCATGCGCGCAGGATCAAGGTAGATATGCGCAAACAGCCGGTCTCCGACACTCACCAGCAGCTGAGTCTTGGCGCCCCGGAAATAGTGCTGGTGCATGCCTGCGGCGAGGACCGAGCGATGGGCTCGCGTTCCCGACAGGGGTTCCGGCTGAGATCGAACCCAGGTCCAGCCTTCGCCGTCGCCGAAGGGAGTGGCGCCTTCCGGCAAGCCATCCTCTACCCAGACCGTTTCCGCTCGGCTGCCCGGCGAAACGGCGCGCAGACGGATGAGTTCCATCGTCTCCTGCAGGATCGCTTCCAGGCTGTTCAGGTCCCAGGTCGTTCGTTGGTCGGCGGGGACGGCGAGGAGCACCGCTTGCGGAGGCGCGCTGTTCGGTTGATCGAAGTGAAAAGTCACGCCGGTCGTCTCGCGCCGGCTCGGGACGGTTTCCACCCAGTCGTCGATCAGCAGCCCCGTGAACGGTTGATCGAATCGCAGCGGCTGCGCGCTCGTGATCTGCGCGACGAGCGAGAGGCGTCCCCTGGGAATCGTGTGATCGGGCGCGCCGGGCAACGCCACCCATCGGTCCTGCGGCGAAAAGGGGAGTTGTCCCACCTGCAACTGCAGGCTTGCGCCATTGCCCATGGTTTCCGCATAGAGCATCGCGGCCTGCATGCGCATGGCTCCCGGACGGACATAGGCCACACGCTGAAACCAGGTGGTGGCAGCCAGGGGGTCGTTGGCCTGGAGCGAGAGGCTGGCTCCGAAGGCCTCGCTTAGCTGCGCCGCATTACTTGCGACCATGCGCGGCAGCGCCAGGAAGTCTGTGCCGAAGACGATGCGCAGGTTGGACAGGTCGTGATCCCGCCGTTCTTCCGGGGTCGCGCCGGCGGCGTCGAACGTGCGGTCGGCTTCAGCGATGCGCTCCAGCCGTCGCCCGGCTTCCACTGCCACCGATCGCGCTTGCGTCAGGAGGACCGATCGTGCTTCCGCTCCCGTGCCGCCGATGTCCATGGGGACGGCGCCGGCTATGCCGAACGATGCGAGATGGAACAGGGCTGTGCGTAGGACATCCAGATTCGGTTGTGCTCCGTCACCCGTGGACGGGTTAGCCGGAAGCAGGTTCTGCAGTGTCCGGTGCGCAGCCGTGAGCGATTGCCGTGCTTGCGTCACCCGGCCGGTGAACTCCTGGGTATCAAGGCCCGATGCAGCGGGTGACTCAGGAAGCGACAGGTCCCGGCCGTCGATGGATCGGGCGTTGCTCAAGAGTCGGCGGACCGTTCTCGTCACTTCGCAGAATTCTCCGATACTCACGAGGTCATTCGTCCAACCGGGTGCGCGTCCGAACTCCAGGCGAACGGTCGCTTCGGCCGGTACGGAGGCTGGCCTCGTGCGATGCAGATGCGCGATCCAGCGCTGTTCCAATTCCCCCCGCTGCGCCCGGTCGGTGGCCTCGGCCATGTAGACGGCATCGAGGGGAGCAAGGGCGAGCGCAGTAAGCGCTGTTTCCACCGCCTGGTACACCTGGCCGTCTTGAGGGTTCACATATTCGGCCTTGCAGCGAACCAGCGCGGGGTTCGGCAGGAGGGTGGCGACCCATGCATTCAGCACCGGTTCGGCTTCAGCGCGCGCCGAAGGTTGCTGTGTCGGCCACGTTGAAGGACTCGTACCCGCGCTCATCGGAAACAAGGCGCACAGGCGATGAGTGAGCCCGATGCCGGTCCGTGGTGTGCGAATGACGTCCAATTCAGGCGGCGGCATCTCCCCGGTGGCAATGGCATCCAGCGTGGCCCCTGAACGAAGCGGGTTTCCTTGCACGAGTTGGTAGACGCTCTCGGCCACGACGCTGTCGCCCACCGAATCCACCAGGTCATCCAGGGCCTGTAACTGGGCCACCAGCGAGGTGAAATCGTTGGTGCCGGGCGCAGGAAATCCCAGCGTAGTATTCCCGAACGGGATGGTGGTGGTGTCCCATGGCGATTGCGGAGACTTCCGTTGCTGACTGGCTTTCCAGCGGCGCTGCAACGCCAATCCATCGACGACATTCGTGGCCGGCAGGGATTCGAGGGCCTCATTCCACTGTTGTGACAGGCGCGCCGCCAGCTCCGCCCGTGCGGCGGCAAGATCGGCTTCGGCCTTGCCGCGTTGGCCACCCTCCTTGGCGAGGGCCTGGCGATCGAACTCCGCGACCATGGTTTCTTCCCGGGTGATGGCGGCTTGGGCCGCAGGAATCGAACCCGGGTCGTTGGCATTGAGCAGCGTCGCCTGGGCCCGTTCCGCCATGGCGCGGGCGCCGGATTTTGCGCTGAGGGCCTGATGCGCCACGGCGGCCTGAGCTGTCGCCACCGATTGAGCCTGCATCAATTGGTCGGCCCGATCGGCCCACAGATCCAGGTCGCGTTCTTCGAGCAGCTGGACGGCGTAGCGTCGAACCGACGGCTGGATCACCTTGCCTTGCGGTTTGGCAGCCTGTTGCTGTGTCAGCGCCTGCGTGGCTTGCGCCACCTGCGCATCCGCGGCCTGCGCCTGCTGGGCCACCAGCGCAATGGTGTCGAGTTGGAGGCGATAGGTTTGCGCCCGGCCTTCCCGCTCGGCCTTCAAGGCGCGGGCATCCGCCGCCCGGCCTGCGGCCTGATCGCGTTGCGCATAGAGAGCCGCGACTTCCCGGGCCGTGCGTTCGGAGCGACCGAGTTTCTCGTGAATGTCCGCGAAGCGCTTGTTCTCCTTCAGGCTGGTGAGGGCGCGGAAGCGGTGGATGTATCGATCCAGCCCTCGGTCGTGGAGTCCGCGCTCGAACCGGTAGCCGAGCAGGGCACTCAACGATTGCCCCTGGCGGACGCCGTCGAGCAACCACTTGGCCCGATGCACCCGTTCGGAGGAGAGGTCCACGGCAAACGGTTTCTCGCCCGCCGCATGTTCCTGCGAGAGGTATCCGCTGCGGAGCACCGCCGCCGCCGCGGCATGACCCAGCGAGGGCGTGTGGACATAGCCTTTGTTGGTCGCGGAACGGGCGAGGGGAGTGGAGACTCCCGGCGGTGGGGTCGGCACGGCTTCAAGCGGCGCCGCTCTCCGGACCTGTTCCACCCACCCGTACCCGCCCAGACGGACGCCGGTGGAGTCGGCGTGACGCAGCGCAGCCAGTCGTCTCGTGGCCAGCGAGGTGGCCCAGGCATCGAAGCGGAAGGTGGCCAGGTCAATCGATTCCGCGAGCAGCGCCTGACGGGTCGGTTCAGGCAGCGTGAGCAGCGCATCCAGCGTCGGGTCATGCGGTGCGGCCAGCGCGCGGTTCAATATCAGATTGCGCAACGCAGCGGGGATGAGCGCGCGAGGCACGGGCGGAGTGATGGAGGCCTCAGGAAATTCACGCATCGTGTAGCGGCAGGACGTGGCCTCCTGCGCCAACATCACGACGGGGTTGTTCTCCGTGAGCGTATGGAGCGCACGCCGGGTATAGTGACGCAGAAGCCGGCGCTGCGCCTGCCACCAGACGGCCAACGCCGACTCCGCATCGGCAGTCGTCTTCGACATCCAACGGTCGAGTGCCGCGACCGGGAGCAGGCCATAGGGTTGGGTATCGATCCGGAGCGCGGGAAGGGGCCCGGCGGCGCGCATGAACTGCGCGAAATGTGCGCGCAGAAATTCTGCGCCGGTCTTTTCCGAGAGCTGCCGCAGCAAGGCGCTGTCGCAGAGGGCGAGCAGGGCGGCATTCATGGCGGCGGCGTGGTGTTGTTCCGATCCCCCGGCTCCCTGCACATGCGCAAAGATGCTCGTGGGAAGGCCCAGGGCTTTGGCCGTAACCTCGCCGTCCGACCCTGGCTGGACGAGTGGCGCTCCCAGTTCGATCTCCAGCGTCTCCGCTGCAGGACTCCCGGTGGAGCGATAGCCGGATGACGCTTCCGCGCTGTTATTGGTCGGCATATTCTGTCCGATGAAAGCGAGACCGCCGGTGTAGTGATGGGCATCGAACAATTGGGCCAGGCGCGTTGCCGTGGTGGCCGCGTCCCACGAAGCTTTTGTGCCGAGCACGACGACGCGATCGAATCCGGCCTGCGCATCCTCGTCGCTGAGGGGAATCCGGAGGCCCATGCCGACGGCTTCGGCGGCGTCGAAGTCGGTGATCCAGCGCATGCCTTCGTCGATGGGCGGGAGACCGTTGTCCTCGATGAGCGTCGTGCCGCGCGGCGCCGGCCCCACGGCCACTGTCTCGGGAATGGGTTTGCCCCAGGCCGTGACGTGCGCTCTGTCTCCTCGATAGCCGATGGCGACCCAGCGGTCGGGCAACACCTGCGTATAGGGCGCGCGTGTCCAGGTGTCGTCGCGTCGGGTGACGGCCTGACTGCGCGCCGGATCGAGCGCATTGGCAATCCAGGCGGCGCGTGTGGCGCCGAACCGCTCCGTGAGTTGTTGCCAGGCCTGTCGTTTTCGTTCCAGCTGCTCCGGTCCCGGAGGCACGGCCGCGACCTGTTGCCAGAATTGGGTGCCCCAGCGTTCCTCCTCCGTGGTCACGCCCGGTTCATGGCTGTCGATATGTATGTCGTCGGGGTAGACGCGCAGCAGGAGGTCGGTTCCCGTTCCGGTCCGGCGCGGGGCGAATCTGGTTTCCAATCGCACCGGCAACAAAAGCAACGGATGGCTCGTGGCGACGGTCCCGGCGAGGCGGTCGGTGCCGAGGAGTCGGGCGGTCGCCGCATCGCGGGCGCTCCGGTATTCCCCGAGCCGGGCGGTCACCGCGGCGAGATTGGAAGTGGCACGGGTGACGGCGGCCTGGGCGGCCAGGATCCGGGGCTGCAATTGGCTGAGTTCAGCCTGGTAGAGCCTCTGCTGGGCTGCCAGCGAATTTGCGCGTTTGTTGGCCGCCTGCGCACGTGCCACTGCGCGGTCGTGCTCGGCCTGCAGTCGGCGGAGCGTGGTGGCCCAGGCTCGCAGCAGCGCGGGCGGGACACGTTCCGGAATTTCCGGTCCTTCACTGATGGGTCTCACGCGGACGTTCCTTTCGTCATGTCGGCAGGATGGTGAACAAGTCTTGTAGCTTCGTGCTCACTTCGTTCAAAGGCTCACCCCTACGGTCCGTCTTGCAGATGCGTCGCGACTTCCGCGTCGGCGGCCGCGAGGGCTTGCTGGGCCGCAGCCTGTTGCGCCTGCGCCTCCGGCAGTTGGGCGACCACGGCGTTGAGTTTGGCCGTGAGCTCGTCGCGTCGGGCCGTTAAACTTGCCAGCAGCGCCACCGCATCCTCCAGCTCAAACCGTGCCGCGAGGTGCGCATCTTCGAGCTTGGCTACCTCTGCGGACAGTTCAGCGGCCGTCCGTTCGAGCGAGGACCTGGTCAACGGGTCGCGCGCGATGTCCGCCTCCCAGCGATCGAGTACAGCCAGCTGTTGTTGCACGTCGCGCTGGCGCGTTTGGAGCGCCGTGATCGCCGCCTGCGCGGCCTGCACCACAGCGGAGAACGCCGCCACCTGACGGTCTGCCGCCTGCACCTGCGCCTGGGCCTGCGTCACGCCCTGCTGCGCCTCGGCGACCTTCGCATGGGCTGCGGTCGCCGCAGTCTTGGCGAGCGCGAGTTTTTTGCGCAGAGCGGTTAATCGTACTCTCCAGCTCACAGGAGGAATTCCTGCCGGCGGTTCGGCCGCATCCTGAAGTTCCAGTTCGACCTCCGCCACCTGACGGTCTGCCGCACCGGCGGCGGCCTGCAGCGGCGGAACACGCGCCTGGGCCTGTGCCACGGCGTTGACGGCGTTCGTCCGTTGGGCCTGCGCCGCGGTCACGGCTTGTTGCTGTGTCGCGAGTTGCGCATTGAGCGGCGCCTGCTGCGCGATCAGGGTCTGGAGTTCGGTCTGGAGTCGAGTCGTGTCTTGTTGCAAGTAGGGCATGGTGGCTTCTCTTCTCGTCGGTCTGAGTTATGGTCGCGGTCCCGGTTCCCGCAGCCAGGTTCTCGCATGGACGGCGACGCGAAACGGCGGCTGTCTGGTGATGGACGCCATGTGCGCGGAATTCTTGCCCCAGGGAATTTGATCGACCACTGCGTTCTTCAGCAGTCCGTCGATCGGGACGTACACGATCTGTTTGAGCCCCGCTTCGTCCGTCGCCAGGTGCCCCCAGGTCAGATCGCTCCAATGTTGGGGCGTGCCGCCGTAGGTTTTTGCGACGTCCATGCCGAAACGTGGTTCGGTCGGCTGTTCCTGCAAGACGAAGAACCACCCCGGATGTCCGGCGGCCTTGTTGTCGGCCCCGCGGACCTCCGTTTCGGTCAGCGGAAAGCCGAGCATGGTGATGTCCGGTGATTGTGTCGCACGGAAGATGGGATAACGCTCCGTCGTCCCCAACTCGCGGCGCGTGCCGTCGGCCGACCAGACGCTTTCCAGTGCGTAGACAATGGCGCGCGGGTACCGGCGGAGCAGATCGCCGCGGACCAGGAGCACCATCTGTCCGACCGCCGAGCCTCGGGCGCCATGCGTACCCAACCGGCTGTCCGCCGTCCATGAGGCGATCGGCGTGATGTCGCGCCGCAACTCCCGCTCCGCTTCCGTGGTCGGGGGCTGTTCTCCGGCGGCATCCCAGAATTGTCGGAAGTAGGTGCCGCGCTGGTCGGTAGGAAAGCCGCGCCAGAGCAACTCGCGACTCATTTCGTGATTCAGGCCGACCATGTAAGCCTCGATCAACTCCGGATTCGTTTTGAGGAGCGCAATGCTGTTGGCCGGTACCTGGTCCATGCCCGGCAGCAGCATGTTCGGGAAATAGTCTCGCATCGCCTCGTACATCGGCTGCGGGAACGTGGGTGAGAAGCGGATCAAATCCGTGCTCTCGGCCGCCGGCAAGGTCTGCCGAACAGCGGCCAGCACCGCCTGCTTCGGATTGAGGCGTAGGAGGAGGTCGGTTTTCACCGCCGACCAGATATTGGCCGTCGGCGCGCGTTTTGTGCCGGTGGCGGCGGTGAACAGCGCCATCGTGCCGGGCTGCCTTTGCGGATTGACGGTCAGGGCCGGCGCGGTCGGGTGCGCGGCGCTGAGCCGATCCATTCGTGCCGCAAGAGGGCCGCGAGGCCGCGTGATTCGTCGAAAGGCTCCTGTGGAGGCGGGATTCGCAAACAGCGCGCGCGCGGGGTCTGACACCGGGGCGGCGGCGGCTCCCGACCCGGTCAGCGCAGTCCGGGATGGTCCGGCCAGTTGCACCAGCCTGGTAGCGGGCAGATTCAAGAGATGTTTGTTGAACAACGAGTCACCGACCGTTTCCGCGAGTTGTGCCCGCTTGAGACGCGCATGGTCCTGCCGCTGTTGTTCCAGCTGATCCCAGGCGGAGGCCATGAGTGGTTCCTGCTCGTATCGGATCACCTGGGTGCCGACACCGGCGGCCACACGATGACGCGGGTCCAGATTCAATTCCCGCAACCAGTGCGGCGGCTGATTGGCCGCGGGGATTGTTTGCTGGTCGGTGTACCACTGTCCGTATAACGGCGGACCGAGGACCGCGGGCGTGTTGTCCGGTGCGGTGTGCGCGGCCGGTTCATTCAAGATGGTGCGGAGTGGCTGTTGGAACGAGGTCTGTGCCGCTTCCGGCCAGGGCCGCGGATTGGTTTCCGGTGTACGGAGTGCGCCGCCGAGGTCCAGCAGGGTGCCGGGGGCGTTCGGCGGGAGCGCCGGCATGCTCCATCCCGGCTGACTGATGTCCATCGGGCGCAGTCCGACGGTGGTCGGGAGCTGTTTGGGTTCCAGTCGGCGCGCCAGCGATTCAAAGTCTCCGGCGAGCCCCGTGCGAAACTCCCAATGGAAATAGACGGGCAGGCTGATGGTGCCGGTCGGTGCGCCGGGCCCCTTCGACCAAGCCGGCTTCAGCGCCTGCTCATCGTCGGCGGTGATCGGTTCGCCCAGCCCGGCCTTGCGTCCCACCTCGTAGGTCGGCACGAGGCACGCATAATAGGCCGTGTTGGGATCGAGACGCCGCGCGCCGAGTAGCCGCGACAGTGTCCGGTCCGGATGGTCGTTGAGAATCTGTTGCAGCGTCGGATCAGGAGCGGCAGTCTGCCCGGAGACGATCTGCGCATGGGCCCATGCCCAGGCCTGGTCGAGATCGGGTAATTCTTCTCGTCCGCAGGTGACGACCGGCAAGGGCTGACGTGGAACGGTGCTGAGAGCGGCCCCCTCCTTGCGCACGACGATCAAGCAGATCCACGGGCGGAGTCGTCTGGCGGCATCGGCCTTGGCAGGAGTGAAGAGCCAGGGAAAATCCGGGCGATCGAACTCGATCGCGGGAAAGTAGTTCGGCTCGAAATCCGTCATATGCGCCTGCGGCTCGGTCCGGATGACCTCGCGCGCATCGATGCCGGTGATGTCGCCCGGGCCGTAGAGCTGGATGTTGACGTCGACGGGGGCGGCGCTGTTGACTCGCAGCCGGATCGGAAGCACCAGACGGCCGCCTGTCAGGGGAGGGCTGGCTCCGGTCTGATTGGACAGGCCCGCGAGCAGTCCCTGACGGAGCCAGGAGAAAAATCGGTAGCTGGCAGTAGTTGGTTCAGGCATCGTTCTTTATCCCATTCATCTCAGGCGACAACCGTCGTGGTGCGCCGGCGTGTGCGAATCGCGGCTTGCCCGGCGGCGCCGAAGGGCGCGACCCGGGCCAGCACCGCCGCCGAGAGCACATAGCCGGGTTTCGGCCGCTCGGGCGGCCGCGTCGGATCGATCAGCAGGGTTTCGTAGGCAATCGGCGCCGTCAGTCCGGGGTCCTCTTCCGCCGCCACCGCGTCCAGCGCAAAGGTCAGCCCCGCCTCCAGCGCCTCGAACGAGGGCCGCGCCAACTGCTCGTCCTCCCGCAGCTCTTCGAATTGCGCCAGGGCAAAGGGCTCCTGCACCGGCGTCGTCTTCCAGGGGAGGGCCGTCGGGCCGCTGCCCGTCGCGGTCACCGTGAGCGTCGTCGGCCCGCCCACCAGCGGCGCCGTCCCCAGCTTCGTGATCGGCCGGTTGAGCGGCGCGATCCGCTCCCGCACCGTCAGCTCCGCCAGCGGATGCACCCGGAGCGGACCGGCTGTCGTGGGCCCCCCATCACGGACCGTCACCACCGGCGGCTCCCGCCGCGGCAGGGTCCCGCTCCAATTGCGCCGGTCGGCCAGGGCGGCTGCGACCTGCGCCACCACATCCACCGCCGCCGGCAGGGGCGGCGGGGTCTTCGTGCCGAACTGCCGCTCGAAGGACACCGAGACCTTGAAGAACAGGATCTTGATCGTGGCCTTGCCCTGCACCGCCCAGGGCGTGGGCCCCGCCAGGCTCCCCTTGAAGGAGATGCCCATCAGCAACCGGCCGCGATAGCGCAGGGCCAAGGCGGCGCCGATGTCCACTTGAAACGCCAGGGGCGCCAACTGAATCAAGGCATCGAACCCCAGCATGCCGTCGAAGCTGAACCCGCCGCCCGCGGCATGGAGATCGACCCGGGCGCCGAACTGCACCGTATTGGAGGTGACGGCCAGATAGGCGGCGCAGCGCAGCTGTAACGTGTCGCCGTCGGCGAGACTCAAGGCCAAGCGTTTGAGCGCCGGTAACCCCGGCGGGGCGGCAAACCGCGGATGGAACCCGCCGATGGCCAGGATAAACTGCGGCTGGCTCCCCCAGCCGGCCCGGAGCGCCATGTCGCCGGTCAGGGTGAACTGCAGGATCCGCGAATCGTAGAGCGTGGCATCCAACGAGACGCTGCCGGCCGACACATCGAGCACCCCCAAGGCGTCCATGCGGATCTGCACGAGCGGGTGGGTCTGGTTGGGCAACAGGACTTGGAGGCGGCCTAAGACGATCACCCGGACGGGCGACGGCAGTTCGAGCAGGAGGGCGAGCTCAAGCGTCAGCAGCGTGGGCGTCCCCCAGCGCAGTTGCAGCATGGGGCCGAAGACGTGGCGGCCGGCGGTGGGGGGAAACACGCGGCGCAGATCGCTCAGCAGTTGCGGCGCGTTCCGCAGGGGATCCACCGGGAACAGAATGGCATTCAGCGTGCCGGTCTTGAGCCCCTCGCGCAGGGTGGACGTGGAGACGGTGCGATGCAGGCCGAGTAGGCCGCCGATGCCGGTGAGGGTGAAGCCCAGGCCCAGTGGAATGGGCGCGAACCCCTCGGCGGTGAGCAGGATCAAGAGGGAGTAGCCCTTGCTGCCGTCGGGCAGGCGCGTGGTGAGCAATCCAATGGCTTTAATCGCGATGCGGTCGGCCAACTCCAGTTGCAGCATGCCGCTGTATTCAGCCCGCTGGGGATCGAAGCCCAAATACCCGCCGCCCACCACGCCCGGCGCGGCAATCGCCAGTCCCAGGCCTGTCGGCGGTTTGAAGCCCAGGGCGAGATCGAACGGACCGACATTGCCCGGGGCGAAGGTCGTTTGCAGGCGGAACCCCATTCCTTCCACAGCAAACGAGGCAGGGCCGAGTTTTCCGGAGATCCGTGCCCCGACCGCCAGGGTCAGATCCGCGGAATGGTCGGTGGGCGCAAAGAGTTGCAGCGCAATGCCTTCGACCGTGATGGGGCCGATCGAGAGATTCGTAGGCAGGAACGTTTCGAATGCCTCGCTCCCTGCGAAGCGCACCCCGTTGCGCCGAGTCCATTCAATGCCGAGCGGGACCGTCAGCCGGCGTTCGCTGTCGCCGAGCAGGTTGCGCAGAAAGGAGTCGGCCTCGCCTGGCTGAAGGACAAGGGTCAGCCCCTTGAGTTGAGCCGCCAGCTGAATATCCAGTTCGTTATCGACCGTGGAGGCTCCGAGGTCGACCGACGCCCCTTGGAACTCAAGGCGCGTGGCGTTCGGTGCCCCGAACAGCAGGGTCGGCGACGCGGGCTTGAAATCGAACCCGATGCCGATGCCGGCGGAGGGAGGCGTCGTCCCTGGTTGGAAGGGGTATTTGATCGACGCTTCGCCGGGGCGGAGCACGATGCCGAGTTGTGTTGCGGCATTGGTGCCGGCGCGCACCCGCAGATCGATGGTCGGCGCCAGGCGCAGGGTAAGCGGGAATTCATTGGGGATGTGGGGTTGAACGGCGAGGCCCGGCAATGTGGCGCCGTTGCCTTTGAGTTCCACCACACTGATGGCGGCTTCGAGCTCCCGGTCGGCGATCGTAATGTAATAAAACGGCACCTTGAGCCAGTGTGAGTCCTCATCGAGTTCTACGTCCCGGCCTGCGTACCCGTTGGCCAAGGATTCCTCTGCCTTGCCGATGAAGACGGGAAAGCCGAACGCGAACAGCAGTTCGCTGAGATGCTGGAGCAGCAAGTGAAATTTCAACTCCTGCGTGCCCCATCCGTACACCTTTTGCGGCAGAGACAACGGATCGCGAATCACGTCGGGAATATTGGCCCAATGGAAGTGCGTGCGCATATGGCCGCGCTGATGTGCCGTGGCCGGGATGATGTCCGTTTCAATGACATTGAGGATCGAGAGCAGATTGAACAGGGCCGGTTGCCGGGCGGCGAGATAGTCTGTCAGCAGGATCTCGAAGAGTCGTTCGCCGATCTGGCTCAGAAACGCGCCCGCATCCACGCCCGGTGGTGCCTCATCGATTCGATTGATCGCGAGATAGGCGGCTTTGGCTTTTCCGAGCAGCGCCAGAATCTCGTTCTCTGTCGGATCGTCTCGCAGGGCCTCGACCGCCTGTATCGCTTCGGCAATCGCCGTACCCAGAGCGGTATAGGCCGGCGGGACGGCAATCGTGTCCCATCCGAGGCGGAGCATGAAGGCCTGGAATGCGTCAGCGCTGCCCAATGCGCGGCGCAACGGCGCCAAGGCGTCGATCATGGCGCGGGCCACCTGTTCGAATGTGCCGGCCGTCGTGCTCATGGTTGCGGGTAAATCTCGCCGTAATCCAGATCGATGGAAAAGTGTTTGTGCGGATCGATAATATCGACCAACAGGTATCGGCACACGGGGCAGAACTCCTTCCCGTCACTGTCTGAATTGCGCATGATGCAGTTGCCCGTGGGGTGATAGATCCCGCAGTGGTATGTTTTTCCGCCGGTAAACAATCCGACGATCCGATTCTTGTGTTTGAAACAGCGGGGAAAGTCGATGTCGAGTTTCTTGGGCTTTTGAATGTCGTTCTTGTCCGGCACGCAGAGCACGTCGCTGTCGGGGTCCTGGTTGAGCGCACAGCCTCTGTCCGTGATGTGATCCTTGACGTTCAGGGCGATCAACTCGGCGAAGGGATAGTCGTCCGATCGGGCCGACTCCGGGGCTGGGACCGGCAGGTACAGTACGCAACCGGACCCGAACCGCGCCGCATCGGCCGCGGTAAATGAATGGCCGTCTTTGGGGGAGACCAGGATGGCTGCGCCCAGGGGGTTGTCCGGGCCTGGCGGCTTCGAGAGGTCGGCAACTCCTCCGGGATCTGCGAGGCCGACGATCTGCAGTTGTTCGCTGACATCCGGATTGCGCGGCAATGGATTGGGGTACCGTCGAGCGCGCAGGAGCACCGTGTCGCCCTGCTTAAATTGCAGGCTTTGGCCTAAGGGAATCGGAATGCGGAAGACGCCGGCCGGGGCCTCGTGGATGGCGCCCATGAGGACGGTGGCCTTGCGGATGCGATGCCAGCGCCATTTGATGAGATCCCCGTCGATGTCGTTGAACGAGTCGAGGAGGTCGCTGTGTTTCTGGAGGTTGCCGTAGTGCTGGTCGATCTCGCGGCTCTGCGGCAAGGTCCCTTTTTCGCTGTACTCGTCGCCCAGGCCAAACGAGTGCGCCACTTCGTGGCAACCCCGAATGAGGCGGTCATGTGAGATTGTTTTTGTGATGCGACCGGTGAGATCGATGCGATAGGTCGGTTTGCCCGAGACGGGTCTGGCAGGAATTTCATACCGGTCTTCGACATTCATGGCGATGTACCCGCGCCCGTAGTTCACCCCTCGATCCCATTTGAGCGAAGAGAAGAGAAAAATCAGCGGGTAGCTGCTGGGGCGTGTTCCGTCCGGCCGGTCGGCCCAGAGCTGACCCATCGGATTTCCTTTGGCATCATGGAGACGGTTCAAGATCGGATCCAGTCTCGCGCGCGACATGCGTCGTGGATGAAAACCGACTTGGCGATTATCGCTTTCGTCCGTGACATTGGGGTAGTCGCCGTAGGCCAGTCCAAGCGTTGAGTCGGTTTCTTCGAGAAACGTTCGCCTCGCCAATTTTTGCCAGCGTCGGACGGTTTCATTCGCAATCCTGCCATGCGGCACGTCGTCGAGAATGCTGTCCCAGTAGTCGCGGATTTCCTTCACGGGCCGATCGAGGCCCTGACCGGGCACGGGAAGCCCGAGTCTGAAAAGGAGATTGCTGAGCCCCCAGCGTTCGCCCGCCGATGGATCCTCCGGATCGGGGACGCAGTAGAGATCCACGGTGTCATTGTCGTTGGTCCGCACGTCGCCGTTATCCTTTTGCGACGGATAGACCTCGCAGAGCACCGAAATGCCGTGATGGCTGGAGGGCACGAAGGCCTGAAAATAATTCATCGATGTGGAGAGTAAATCGAAAGGGCGCGTCAGCCGGCTTTTCTTCATGAGCCCCAGCAGGCATCTGATTTGGGATTCGAACTGCGGTTTATCGTCGGTGGTGTAGCCGTCGCACAGGAAGAGAAAATTGGGGACGAGTTCCGGGTTGATCGTGCCCGGCCAGGTGTCCTGGATCTGTACGGTCTCGGTTCGAATGGTGCCTTCCGAGGCCCAATCCGCTGCGAACCGGATATGGCTACGAGCCACGATCTCCGGTGGCGCGGGGTTCGCAGGATCCCGCAGGTCGGCCGGCAGCGTGGCCGTGATCTCCACGGCCGGGTCACTCGGGCTATTCCCGACCGAAACGATCAACCGACCTGATGGTTCTACGTTGGCGAGGGGACCCCAGGTCAGTCCGGACTGATTGGTGAGGTCACCGACGGTGTTGTCATCGAATTGCGCGCGCACACTGAAACGCCTGAAGGTGGTTTGCGGCAAAGTCGGACCGTCCGGCCGAAGAGTCAGGATCGAAGGCGTCAGCCAGGCGGAGGTCACGCGGTTGTGCAGGTGAATCCGGACGCTGATGCGGTATTCCTTGTCGTCACTCGAATCTTCCGCCGTGGCGTGCAGGAGAAAATTATGAATGGTTGTCGCCGGGCTCGGAGGCGCAGGCACCCGGGTTTCTCCGTTGTTATTGTTGATCGTGATCCCGAAGCCGGAGCAGGTCGGCGGCGCGACGGTGAGGTCGAGCACGTTTCTGAACGACGGTTGGAAGTTGATGGTGACGTCGGCATTGGCAGCCAGGTAGGCCGCGGCATCTTGAGTGGTACCGTCAGGGAGCTGGAAATCGACGGCATCGAGGAGGGCCGGTAAGGTTCTTCCACGCAACAGGTGGATGTCGTACTCCCGATTGGTTTTCCATTTGATCCCGGTGATCGGCATGACGGCTTGAGCTGTTCGTTGTGGCGTCCGAGGTTAACACAAGTTAAGAAGCAATCCTGTCCGCTCGAGCTTCTCGAACCGGCGACGAAAGTCTACGATCGGACGAACCGAAAGGTACTCCGCTCGTGAAGGAGTGTCAAACGCATCTCTGCGGTAAATACGTGCATTATGGCGGTGCAGCGCAATCAATGCCCGCACGTTTCGCCGCCCGTTCGAGGCCTGTAAGGCTGTACGAAGGTGCTCGTGGTGGAAGGGCCCGGATTGCGAGGGTACGTAGTCATCTCAGGCGACAACCGTCGAGGTGCGCCGGCGTGTGCGAATCGCGGCTTGCCCGGCGGCGCCGAAGGGCGCGACCCGGGCCAGCACCGCCGCCGAGAGCACATAGCCGGGTTTCGGCCGCTCGGGCGGCCGCGTCGGATCGATCAGCAGGGTTTCGTAGGCAATCGGCGCCGTCAGTCCGGGGTCCTCTTCCGCCGCCACCGCGTCCAGCGCAAAGGTCAGCCCCGCCTCCAGCGCCTCGAACGAGGGCCGCGCCAACTGCTCGTCCTCCCGCAGCTCTTCGAATTGCGCCAGGGCAAAGGGCTCCTGCACCGGCGTCGTCTTCCAGGGGAGGGCCGTCGGGCCGCTGCCCGTCGCGGTCACCGTGAGCGTCGTCGGCCCGCCCACCAGCGGCGCCGTCCCCAGCTTCGTGATCGGCCGGTTGAGCGGCGCGATCCGCTCCCGCACCGTCAGCTCCGCCAGCGGATGCACCCGGAGCGGACCGGCTGTCGTGGGCCCCCCATCACGGACCGTCACCACCGGCGGCTCCCGCCGCGGCAGGGTCCCGCTCCAATTGCGCCGGTCGGCCAGGGCGGCTGCGACCTGCGCCACCACATCCACCGCCGCCGGCAGGGGCGGCGGGGTCTTCGTGCCGAACTGCCGCTCGAAGGACACCGAGACCTTGAAGAACAGGATCTTGATCGTGGCCTTGCCCTGCACCGCCCAGGGCGTGGGCCCCGCCAGGCTCCCCTTGAAGGAGATGCCCATCAGCAACCGGCCGCGATAGCGCAGGGCCAAGGCGGCGCCGATGTCCACTTGAAACGCCAGGGGCGCCAACTGAATCAAGGCATCGAACCCCAGCATGCCGTCGAAGCTGAACCCGCCGCCCGCGGCATGGAGATCGACCCGGGCGCCGAACTGCACCGTATTGGAGGTGACGGCCAGATAGGCGGCGCAGCGCAGCTGTAACGTGTCGCCGTCGGCGAGACTCAAGGCCAAGCGTTTGAGCGCCGGTAACCCCGGCGGGGCGGCAAACCGCGGATGGAACCCGCCGATGGCCAGGATAAACTGCGGCTGGCTCCCCCAGCCGGCCCGGAGCGCCATGTCGCCGGTCAGGGTGAACTGCAGGATCCGCGAATCGTAGAGCGTGGCATCCAACGAGACGCTGCCGGCCGACACATCGAGCACCCCCAAGGCGTCCATGCGGATCTGCACGAGCGGGTGGGTCTGGTTGGGCAACAGGACTTGGAGGCGGCCTAAGACGATCACCCGGACGGGCGACGGCAGTTCGAGCAGGAGGGCGAGCTCAAGCGTCAGCAGCGTGGGCGTCCCCCAGCGCAGTTGCAGCATGGGGCCGAAGACGTGGCGGCCGGCGGTGGGGGGAAACACGCGGCGCAGATCGCTCAGCAGTTGCGGCGCGTTCCGCAGGGGATCCACCGGGAACAGAATGGCATTCAGCGTGCCGGTCTTGAGCCCCTCGCGCAGGGTGGAGGTGGAGACGGTGCGATGCAGGCCGAGCAGCCCACCGATACCGGTGAGGGTGAAGCCCAGGCCCAGTGGAATGGGCGCAAAGCCCTCGGCGGTGAGCAGGATCAAAAGCGAGTAGCCCTTGCTGCCGTCGGGCAGGCGGGTGGTGAGCAATCCGATGGCCTTAAGGGCGATGCGGTCGGCCAACTCCAGTTGCAGCATGCCGCTGTATTCGGCCCGCTGGGGATCGAAGCCCAAATACCCGCCGCCCATCACGCCCGGCGCGGCAATCGCCAGCCCCAGGCCTGTCGGTGGCTTGAAGCCTGGTGACAGCCCGAAGAGGCCGAGGTTCCCTTCGCGGAACGAGATGTTGACGGTCATGCCCAGCCGCTCGACGGTCGCGGTGACCGGCCCGAGTGTCAGGCGTCCGTTCAGGCTGGTTTCGGTCTCGATGCCCTCCTCACCCACGTCGATCCCGATGTGGACGCCGTCCAGCCGTAATGGGCCGATGGATTTTTGCAACGTGAGAAAGACGTGGAGCCCGCCGCTGCCGGAGAGGGAGAGTCCTGTCTTGCTGGTCCAACGGAGCGTGAGGTCGAACGGCACTTCGACGCGATCGCGAGCCAGCGTTCCCTGGACGAAGCCATCGGCTTCGGCAAGCGACAGGTCGAACCGAAGGCCCAGAAGCGCCAGCTCCAGGAACGTCTCGGGGGTGGTCGCCGAGGCGGCGTCGATGCCGCCCGCAACCGCGAATTGCTGATACCGCAGGGCCGACCCACCGGGCAGCCGCAGCAGCGGTTGAGGCTCGCCGGTGGGTTGACCATGCCGCAGTCCCAACGTGAGACGGCCGTTGACGGCATCACCGAGCCCCGCTCCCTTGCGAAGAGTGAGGTCCCGGTTGGGTCGCAGAATCACCGCGAGCCGCTTGAGCACCTCCACGTTGCCGGACCATTCGATGCGTGTGTCTTCCAATCGGTGAAACGGCACCGCCCCTTCCGCCCGGCCTTGGATCAGAGGCGCGAGGCCGAGGCCGGCATCGTTCGCGCCTGCCGACGTGGGGGCTGCGCCGAAGAGGGAGAGTCCAAGCCGTACGCCGAACGCCGTGCCGCGCTCTTCATATAAAAAGGTGATCAACTGCGACGGCGGATCGACACCCGCTCCGGTACGTCCCACCCAGGCTTCTTCCGCCTGAGGACTCAACGGCTGGATGCGACTACGTAGCCCGAGCGTCTGGAAAAGCTGGCTGACCCGGTTGAGAAAGAGGGTGGACTGGAAGTCCGGTGTGTCCCAGCCATAGGCCTCGGTGAACAGTCGGTTCGGCTCCGTGACCAGCACTTTGAAGAGGTGATAGTGCACCGTGGCGCGCACGTGTTGCACCTGAAACGTCGCCGGATCGGCGGCGTAGTAGGGATAGTCGATAATGTTCATCAGGTGGAGGACGGCATAAGCGAGCGGCGAAGCCTGCGCCAGGTAATTGGCCACGAGGAAGTCGAACAGCCGTCTGGGAAGTTCCTTGTGGATCTGCGTGCGGTCCACGTAGTCGCCGAAGGATGCCAGTCTGGCGGGCAGGGTGTGAGCCAGATCGTGAATCTGAGCGACGAGCGCTTCGATGGCGAAGGCAAGGTCGACGATGCGGCCCGCCATGGTCACCTCGTCGTTCCATTCGGCGTCGGAGGCGCCGATGACCGCATCGAGCTTCGTGAGGAAATCACCGAGATCGAGGGCGGCCAGACCGATGTCGTCGAGACCGGGCGGCAAGTCCCAACCCAGCAATTTCAGAAACGCGCGCGCCTCCTCGATATCGCCGTGAACGACGTCGAGGTACGACAGGAGCCGCCCGATCCCGGCGGTGGCGTTCTGGACTAGATGATCGGCCATGGGAGCAGACTCTTCTTGTCGTCGACCTTACAGGTTTTGAAGTCGAACTTCTGCGCCTTGCTGCGCAGGCTTGACGTGCGGATCTTGAGGGCGACCAAATATTCCTTCGGGTCGGTCTCCGGCTTCCAAGGCAGCAGGTGCGGCGCATGGTCGGCGGGCGGCGCCTGTTCGTTCTTGATCGCATCCACATGGTGTGCGGCGGCATGTTCCCATTCGGCGACCCAGGTCATGGAAGTCGGGTCGGCGGGCAAGGTCTTGAGCTGATCCGGCAGCGAGGTCAGCCCCAGGTGCTCCTGCCACAGTTCATGGCGCAGGGCCTTGACGACGCCGTTTTCCGGCAGTCCGGCGATGCCGCTGTACATCACCAGGTTGAGCTCCACGCTGCGCGACGGCTGACGTGGGCGGCTTGGGACGGCGTGCCGGGCCGTGCGGGTATACATATCCCTGACGAGTTGAGGAATGTCCGCCACGTCGCCGAGCGTCTCCCTGATGGTCTCCAGCGTTTCCTTGAAGTCGAAAATCAGTTTGTAGGCGACGAAGAGCAGGATGAGCAACGTCTTGAGATCGAAGAGTATCTGTTTGAAGACGAAGAAAAAGAGATACCAAAACAACTCCCAGAGAAACTTGCCGGGATCGTTCGTGAGCTTCGCCTTGTCGATGAGCCGGTCGAGGAGGGCGCCGCCCACGATCAAGCCGATCTCGTGATAGTTGAGGGAGGTGCCGTCGAGGTTCGCACTGCCCACGGTGGCCCACACGTCGTCGATGATGGCGACCTTGCTGTGGACATACACCGGCATCACGTCGTAGCGCCGCGGATTCCCCGCGCCGCCGCTGCCTGCTTTCTCCGATCGGCTCCAGAGGGTGTAGGCGCCGAAATGATGTCCGCCTGTTTTCGCGGCGAGGCGGAGCTGGTTGACGTTGTCGATCTGGCGATCCGGATAGCCGGGCAGGTCGGGCCGCAGGTTCAGGACCAGAATGATCTGCAACCGGGGTTTGGTCGTATCTTTCATCCTCGCGATGAGCGCATCGACGATCTCGGGAGAGGTGAAGTACTGGTTCTCGATATAGATGTACCGTTGGGCGTTGGCGATGGCGCGCTCGTAGGCTTCGAGGATGCCGGTTTCGCCATAGGGCAAGTCTTCGTCGCTGGGATTGACGCGTTTGATCGAGCCGCCCGGCAGCGTGCGCAGGACCTGCACCGAAGCCACGTCGCCGTCAGGCGTGACCGGCAGGTCGGGAAAGGTTTTCGGTGGAGGAATCAGCATGGGTTTGCCGGTCGCATTCCAGATGCTCGCGAATGTCTTCTCGATGTGTGACACCGCCGGGCCTTTGAGGTCGGTGTTGACGTCGTGCATGAGCGAGCCCTTGTGGCGCGCGTCGCGGATGGCGTGACGTGAATCGCTGAAGTAGTACTGTTTGAGCGGCGACCCCATGAGGATGGCGTGGTCCCCATCCACCACGATGGCCTTGGCATGCAGCAGGGCAAATCCCTTGTTATAGGCGTTGGTGCGCACGCCCGGTGTCTGTGCGAAAAATTCCGCCACCTCGGTCACGGTGTCCTCCGCAGACAGCGGCAGGTTCGTGACCAGGACGTTCACCGGCTTTCCGCCCTTGTTCTTGAGTACCTCTTCGAGTGTGGTCTCCGCCGCCTGCTTGCATCCGGTGGCGGGAGGATTGAGCGGGTCGAAGCTGCTTTTGAATTTGGTGAGAAAGCCGTTGTCGACGTCGAAAAAGAGCGTCATCAGGTTGATGGATTCGGTGGCGCCCTCGGCGGCATTGGTCACCTCGGGGAACATCTTAGCCCCGTCGATCAGGTACGTGATGCGGTTGTGGTGGTAGAGCGCGACGGGCTCTCCGACTGCGGGGTTCAAGGTCGTATGGGTGACGAGCCAGCCCTCGATGTTGTTGCGGTGGATGGTGATGGTGCCGACCTCGTGGTTCGAGTCGGTGACATCTTTCGCTTCCTTGGTTTCGTGCAGGAGGCGGGTGCCGAAGAGCGCCGGGTCGGCGTGGATGGGGCCGAATATCTGGGCGACGAGGTCGGGATTCCGATCGACCTTCCAGGTGCGGTAGGCGTCCGGCGAATAGGAAATGAGAAAGGTGCCGTCGCCTTCCGTCTTGCCGACGCCCAGCACATCGTCTTCGCTAAAAACCGGATCGAAGTCGAGCGCGCGAACGGTCAAGCCGGCGATGCCGGCCCCTCGCTCATCGATGACGCGTCCATGGATGCTGATGTTCGCCATAGGTTCCGTCAGGTGACCGAAACCTACGCCGCTCGCCCGCACCTGTCAACCGCTGATACGCGTGGGAATACGTGTATTCATCCGGGCCGGATCGAGCCCAATGGCACGGTTCGGGGAGGCGTCAGCCCGTTGGAACAGGCGTCAAGTGACTCATCGATCAACAGGCGCCTGCATGCCATACCCGCGTGCCCAGGCTAGCGCGACGATTCGCTCGCTGGAATGTGCCGGCGAGATCTGCTCATTGAACAGATCGGGATAAGCATGTCTCATGCGGTCCTGGAGGTCCGTCCACTGATCGGTGGAGACGCCGGTGAGGCTTGCCAACGACGCAAGATATTCTCCCTGGCCGCGGGCGATGTCCGCGCGGAGATTTTCGTGGGTATGCATCGCGAAGACGGTGGCCTTTTGTTTGGCCCTGAGCAGACGGCCGTCTGCGAGCGCGCCCGGTGTCGTGCTCGACGTAAACTCGGTCGTCGGATCGAGAAACTCTTTGGTGGCCCCGGAGGTGCCGTTGGTGAGTTGGGTCGTGGCGTCGAACGGCGCCTTCGTCAGCTCGACGGTGGCATTCGTCATACATCCGCCAAGGGTGAGGAGCAAACCGGGAATCAGCACAAAGCGTGTGGTCATCATAATAGCCTCCAGGGTTCGCCCGATGTGTACAGAGATGAAGTACCACATCGAGGTCCAGGGCCGACCCTAGGAAGGGCCCTAGTTGGGCAGCCAGATGGACACTAGCTTGAGCGAATTGATATTGGCTGGAGGCCGGCTCAGTGCCCGGGGCTGTTATTTGACAGCGACCCGGGTTCGGTGGAGAATCCGCAGCTGACTTCCCCGCTTCTCATCGAAGTGGGAAGGGATCGGGAAGTGGTTGTGCAGTCAGGGCCCATTCGGATCGGACGGGAATAGAAGCTTCCATAGTCCTCCGATCATGGTGCGATGTCCTGGCGTGTGCCACGGACAGGAACTGACAGCTCCCGCCCTTATGCGATTGGCCTAAACATAGTTGGTAGAGGCTGACCTATGCAAATCATCTTCCTTACCTTGTTGTCGATTCTTCTCTCAGGTTGCGCGGGCATGCACTTCGACCGTACGCAGGAGGGGACACTCAAAGGCAAATTACTTGTCGAATGGATTGATCCCGATCAGTTCATCTTCACTCCTGGCAAAGACTCTCCCCTCACCTTCACTAGAAAGAATGGGCAATCTTTCGCACCCGGAAAAATGTACACCGACGGAGGTTCAATCCCGCGTCCGTTGTGGGCGATTAGAAGCTATTCGCCGTGGGGTTATGCCCCTGCCTTCATCGTCCACGACTGGTTATTCGAGGTTAAGCACTGCAAATACTCCGGATATGAATCATTGACCGTCGAAGATGCTGCTCTTGTCATGTCCGAGGTTATGAAAACGATGATGCTGGATCCCAAGCATGGCTTCGTCGATAAGTTGACTATGTACGCCACGTATGAGGCGGTGAAGTCACCGATCGCGGTTCGATTATGGGACGAAGGCAAGTGCGTGCCTCCCCCGCGTGGGCTTGATGATAAAACCCTTCCTAAAGCTAAAATGCGCTATGTTATCGAATTCCCCTAATTATTCATTCCCCCAGACGGCATATGGCCGCCGGTGATTTGAGAAGCCAGAGGGTAGAGCGAACGGGAGAATGAAGTACATAGCTCTTGGTGTAAATATCGGTAATCTGAGTCGCGGCAAAAAACTACGCGAGCCGATGTTGTCTCGCTGTTACCGTATCAACCAAACCCTGGCACGAATGGGAGTCGACCTTCGTGTGGTTGGTTTTTACCGTCACACTGGAAATCTGGTTCTTGAGACCGTAGTTCTTGATATCACAGAGTTAGCGAATTTGCTGTCCAAAGTCGACGGCGCGACCTGGATGGCTATCTCGGAAGCAACCATGCGAAAGGTAGTCGTGGATGTGCGTGAGATGCAGTCGCCTGAAGCGGAGGAAGGCGTACGGTGGACTCCCGGTCTTGCCTTTGCGGTCACCAAGCCAGCGGGCACCGAAATCACCTCAACGGGAAAAGTTCGTCTTCGGTCGATCGACCAAAACACTGTTGCGGCGTGGAAGCGTGATCGAATCACCGAAGGTGGACAACTCGACAACATGAGGCGTGAAGGTGGCTGGGGGGCCGTCTCCTCGGCGATCGCGGATCAGACCAATGCACAATGGACGGCACGCAGTCTTACGTCCTTGGATGGCGTCCTGGATCGCGCAAAGCCGGTGCGGTCGTGAATCCTGCCTAAACCAATACAGTAGCCTTCAATCAATACAATTAAGGGCGCATCCTGCAATATACGTCCAGGAGCGAGATTGGGCGGAATGAAGTGCTCTCTTCTGATTGCCAAACGTTCGGCCCTCTGGGGGGCACATTCACTGTGCACGAATTCATGAGTCTCTTTGCTCCCGCGTAATTCCTGAACTCGTGAAGATCGCAGTGCCTGCTGTCCGGCATACTAATCACGGCATCAGGCCGAATCACTATTGCGTGAAAGGACGTTGGCCGTCATGACCACTGGCCCCCAAGTTACCTTCACCTCCGACTTCTTCACACCCATCCCGGGTGAGGAGGAGCAGACGAATCCCGGGTGTTATGGCAAAGCATGGGCCACGTGGCTGGCCGAGCGTCTTCAGGAGCGCGGGGTGCCGGTGGAGGGGGTCATTCCTGAAGATTTCGGGTGGGTGGTGACGATCTCGCGCAAGCCATTCATGCTATGGCTTGCTTGCAGCAACACAGACGGCAGCACTACCGAATGGACGGTCTATCCCGTCGCGGAATTGTCAGTGGTGCAGCGCCTCCTCAAGCGTGTTGACCCTGCCCCTGAGCTCGAACGATTGAGATCCCATCTGGCCGAGCTCGCGCCGTTAGTTCCTGGTGGCACGAATGTCCTCTGGGAGTGAATGTACAGAACGCGCTATGGGCAATGTGGACCCAGGTTTGTCCTTACGGAGGTAGCCGAACGGGGCGCAATGACGGAAGATGACTACGGACAACTTAGCCCTGGGATCAGCCCTGACCAACGAGGATAGGTTTGCTAGGCATTGGGCGCGAATGCGATTAGCATGACCCAAGCGCACTTGTGGTGAGGAGCGTATGACAGAGCTGATCTTCATAGTTGAAGAGGCGCCGGAGGGTGGTTTCGTTGCTCGATCCCTGGGGCCATCGATTTTCACGGAGGCCGACTCACTCGCCGAACTTCCGGAAAAAGTTCGCGAGGTGGTCCGCTGTCATTTTGAGGAAGGAGCCGCTCCCAAGGTGGTTCGTCTCCATCATGCTCGGGAGGAAGTTATCGCCGTATGAGGCTTCCTCGGGATTTGTCGGGAGGCGATCTCGCCCAAATTCTTCGCAAGTTAGTTGTTCGATCACGCGACAAACCGTCAGCCATCTTCGGCTGACGACTACTGAACAGGGCGAGCATCATATTACAATTCCGTCACACAACCCTCTGCATCGGAAGGCCGGCTTTCTCGCTGATGTCGCGACACGCTTCCCATCCACTCTTGGACGATCACAGCATGAAATGGTAGGATGCTGCTATGCTGATCACCACTGGAAAGGTTCTGGGCGGTATAATCAAACTCGATGAGAAAAGTCTGCCGGAAGGGGCGATTGTGACAGTGCTTGCTCCGGAGGGTGACGAAACCTTCGAATTGCAGCCGGAAGAAGAGCTTCAGCTACTCGCTGCGATTGCAGAGGCGGAGCGAGGTGAGGCAAGCGACGCCTCGCAAGTCCTCAAGCAGATCCCTCGATCGTGAGCGGCCCAGTTCCTGTCCGCATCGTCCGGAGCGCCGCCCGGGCAATTCAAGAAGCTGCCGAATGGTGGGTCGCCAATCGTCCGAAGGCTCCGGATGGTTTTGCGATTGAACTGGAGCGCACGATCCAGCTTCTTTCATCTCAGCCGACCATCGGCGCACGAGCGCGTAACGTGAGGCTCGCTGAGGTCCGCCGCATTCATCTCCCCCGTGTTCATTACTATCTCTACTACCGCGTGAATTCCAAGGCAAAGGTGGTGGAGGTTCTTGCCTTGTGGCATACCAGTCGGGGCTCCTCGCCCGATCTTTGATTGTGGAAATCTCAAGGAGACTCAAGCTCCTTCACTTGCTCCAGGCCCATCGAATCATTTGACTGATTCCTCCTGACCCTTTATCGTCGCGCCATGGGTTTGGACGAGATTCTCTTTCGTGGCATCAACGGTGTGGCCGGGCAGTCGAGCCTGCTCGATTGGATCGGAGTCGAATTGGCCAAGCCGGGCAATTTGCTCTATCCCATATTGCTGGCCGCAGCCTATTGGGCTTGGGTCAATTGGCGTGAATGTGTGATCGGTGGGGCGATGTTGGCGGCGGTGGTGGGCGCGGCGGATGCGTTGGGCACGCAACTCAAAGGATTAGTCCAGCGTCCGCGTCCCTGTGTCACTCTGGCTGAGGTGCACCAGCTGCTGGGCTGCGGCGGGGCTTTTTCTTTTCCCTCCAATCACGCGGCCAACACGGCGGCGGCTGCCGCATTCTTCCAGGTGCTCTATCCCAAGTCGGGCTGGATTGGCTGGCCACTCGTGGCTGCCATCGGGATCTCGCGGGTATACATCGGGGCGCATTATTTGACGGATGTGATTGGCGGGTGGGTGCTAGGGGGATTGATCGGGGCGGGCGTGGCCTGGTCGCTCACCCGGTGGTCGCGATTCCGGCCGGTTGCCGCGACGGCCTCTGCCTCGCAAGTCCGGGCCGGTTCGATCTCCTGACAATCTCACGAAGCAAGGCAGGCGAGGAGGGAGGCACGACAGCCGTCCTGGTCATAGTTGCGTCCGATCAAGACCACGACGTGGTCCGGTTCATCGAGCAGCATGACCGGTTCGACCGTGCTGGTGCGTGGTGGAAAAAACTGAAACTCCTGCAGTTCGGGTTCCCCCGCAAAACGAAAAAACCCCTTGGCCCGTTCCATGCCCTCCGGCAACGACTTCGTCCATTCCATGAATTTTGTGCGATCGAGCGGCTTCGGTAGCCGCACCGTGGTCACCATGGGGTGGTGCGGTGCGCGCGCTTCGTGCCTCTCGTCCGCTGCGGGCGGTTTGCCGAATGACACGTTGGTCGGGACGGTGCGTGTTGCCGGTGCGGCGAGCAGTGCTGAAATGTCCAGCCGGGCGTGGTTGGTTTCCCAGATTCGTCCATACGGATTGTGATGGGTGATGGTCTCGCGAAACTGCTCCCAATGACCGGGGATGTAGAGATCCCGTTTGTTGAGGATCAGGTCATCGGCATATCGAATTGCGTTGCGGGTGACGAGTTCCGCCATGCCGGTATCGGGCAGGGGCACGGGATGCAACATCGCGAAGATCCGTTCAAGCTTTGCGATGCGTGATACGTAGGCGTCCGTCACGGCATCGACCACTTCCGCCGGGTCTGCCATGCCCGAGCATTCGAGCACGATCACCGTGGATTGGTAGTCCTGCACGAGCTGAGTGATACTCCAGGCGAGGTCGTCTTTGGTGTCGCAACAGATACAGCCACCGGCGAGGTTGAGGACCTGTTCCGCGATCGTGCCCGCGCGAGGCCCATCGATGCTGACTTCGCCCGCCTCGTTCATGAGCACGCCGACCTTATGGCCCTGGCTGTTCCAATGTTCGAGCAGGCGCATGAGCAGCGTCGTCTTGCCCGCGCCGAGTGAGCCGCAGAGGATGTAGAAAGGGATAGGGAGGGTTTGTGTCATGAGCGTCATTGTAGCTGCTGACGCCGGGTGTCGGCTAGCAGGATGCGGAAAAAGTCCGCCAGCGGCGTTCTCGCATCGCTCAGCGGCTCACCGTACCGCAAGAGTACGATTCGCCCCTGTGCTCGCTGCGGCCTTGCTGGACGGCTTTTTTGCGCATCCTGCGAGGCTGTTCAACGTCGTCCCACACCGCGTATCTGTGGTGGCTTTGGGACTCAAAATGAGTTTTTCCGCAACCTGCTAGAGATGATCGAGCATGTTTCCGGTGGATGAGCAAAAAAGTCCGACGAGCGCGGCCTCAGCGAGCGAGGAGGCGAGGCGTACCCTCAGACAGTGAGGTGGAGTCTTCCGAGAACAAAGCCGGTGGATTGTTTCAGCAGCCGCCTAATGGTGGCTATGCAGGAATTCCGGATGCGAATGCTGGTCGTGGAGTTTGGAGAGGTCGCAGTGGACGGCTTCGGGATGGCAGCATTCCGTTTCGAGTTGGATCGTCAGATGTTTGATCTTGAATTCACTGGTCACCCGGTTCCGGATCGCTTGAAGGAGGTCGGTCGTTAAGGCCTCGTCGTTTCCATCGACCTGCACGTGCGTGGTCATCATGATGAGGCGCGGTTCAACGGCCCAGATGTGCAGGTCATGGACGTTCTTCACGCCGGGGATCGATTCGATGGTGGCGGCGACCTGCGCGGGGCTGACGCCGGGCGGGGTAGACTCCAGAAGGACTTCAAGCGATTCTTTAAAGAGCGGCCAGGCGCCGCGAATGATCGCCACGACGACGAAGAGGCTCACCAACGGGTCGAGGACCGACCAGCCGGTCAACATGATGGCCCCGCCGCTCACGACAACGCCCAAGGAAACCCAGGCATCACTGAGCATGTGCCAGAACGCGCTCCGGATATTGAGGTCGTCCTTCGCGCCATGTTGAAGCAGGAGCGCGATCGACAGATTGGCGACAAAGCTGATGAGGGCGATGAGCATGACCCAGCCGCCCTGAATCGGGACCGGAGTCAGGATGCGTTCGGCGCTCATGATCGTGATGCCGGCGGCGGTGAGCAGCAGGATAAAGGAGTTGAGGAATGCGGCCACGATGCCGGCCCGGTGATACCCGAAGGTCCGGCTGTCGGTGGCGGGGCGCGCCGTCAGGATATGCGCGTACAACGCCAGGAACAGGGAGCCCTGATCGACGAGGTTGTGGCCCGCGTCGCCGATCAGCCCGATGCTGTTCGTGAGGAAGCCTCCGACAAACTCTGCGACGATGATGACGGCGTTGAGGGCGAGGGCAATCCTCAACCGGGAGCGGAGTTCATGGTAGGTGTGAGGAAGCATTGTAGTCAGTGTCTCATGAGAGACCGGCCGGGGCAAGACGTTGTCATGGTCCTGTTGGGGGAGCGGGAGGGATGCGTTGCTGTGACGGTTGGAACGTGCGGGTATCAGTGCGACTCGGCGAGTGTTTTGAGTTCCTCCCCGCTGATCGTTTCCTTTTCAAGTAAGGCCTGAGCCGCCTTCCGCAGGATGGCTTCCTGGGATGTGATGAGGGTGCGGGCGCGTTCGTATTGCTCATCGATCAACAGCCGGACCTCACAATCGATTTCACGGGAGGTTTGTTCACTGTAGTCTCCCGGTGTCTGCGAAGGACCGGTCTGGAGGAAGATCGATTGTCGATCCCGTTCCAAGCTCACCTGGCCGAGTTTCTCGCTCATGCCGTAGGCCTTGACCATGCTCTTGGCGATATCGGTGGCCTTTCGCAAATCGTCCTGCGCGCCGGTCGAGACTTCGCCGTAGATGACTTCTTCCGCCGCCCGTCCACCCAGGAGAATCGCGATGCGGTTCTTGAGTTCGGACACGGTCATGAGGAACCGGTCTTCGGTCGGGAGCTGCATGGTGTACCCGAGCGCGGCAATACCTCGAGGAATAATTGAGATTTTGTGCACCGCGTCGCCGCCCGGGATGGACATGGCTACCAACGCATGGCCGACCTCGTGGTGGGCGACCCGGGCGCGCTCCATTTTGTTGAGGACGCGGTTTTTCTTTTCGAGTCCGCCGATGACGCGCTCCACGGCTTCCTGCAATTCGGACAGGCTGACGGTGTCTTTGCCTCGCCGGACGGCGAGCAAGGCTGCTTCATTCAGCAGATTGGCCAGATCGGCGCCGACGAATCCGGGCGTCATGGCGGCGATCGTTTCCAGATCCGCCTGATTGGCGATGGTGATGGTGCGGGCGTGAACTTTCAGAATCGCGAGCCGCCCGATCTTATCCGGCCGGTCCACGAGCACTTGCCGATCGAATCGTCCTGCCCGCAACAGGGCGGGATCAAGGATTTCCGGGCGGTTGGTGGCAGCCACGAGAATGACGCCGACACGTGAATCGAAGCCGTCCATTTCGACCAGTAGTTGGTTCAACGTCTGTTCCCGTTCTTCATGCGCCATCGGACCGACCCCGCGAGCCTTGCCCAGCGCGTCGAGCTCGTCGAGGAAGATGATGCAGGGCGCCTTGCCTTTGGCCTGCTCGAACAGGTCCCGCACGCGCGCCGCGCCGACGCCGACGAACATCTCCACGAACTCCGAGCCGCTGATGGAGAAAAACGGTACGCCGGCTTCCCCGGCCACGGCCTTCGCCAGGAGGGTTTTTCCGGTGCCCGGCGGGCCGACCAACAGGATGCCTTTGGGAATCTTGCCGCCCAGCCGACGGAACTTCTCCGGTGTCTTCAGGAACTCGATGATCTCCTCCAGTTCCTGCTTGGCCTCGTCCACCCCGGCCACGTCGGCAAACGTGACCTTCACTTCCTTTTCTACATAGATCTTGGCTTTGCTCTGGCCGACCGTCATGAAGCCTTGGCTTTGACCCATGCGGCGTAAGAGGAACCACCAGACGCCGAAGAAGAGCACGATCGGCACGATCCAGGACAGCAGGTCGCGGAACAAGGTGCTCTCGATGACGCCGGTGACCTTCACCTGATGTTCCGCAAGATTCCTGAGCAGATCCGGGTCTTCGATCCGAATCGTGTGGAAGACCTTGTCCTCTTTCAGCTTCCCGTGAATGATCTGCGGCGAGACCGCGACTTCGGTGACCTTCCCCGCCGCCACGGATTCTTTGAACTCGCTGTAGGGGATTTCGGTCGGGTTGAAGAACGAGGGGAGAAACGTCTGCAGCAGGATCAGCGCCCAGAGGGCGATGAACATGTACCAGATGGAGAATTGCCGTTGTTTAGGATCCATGGACAAATTGTCGAATCGGTGATTGAGGGGTTCTGTCGATGGTGCTCGATCTTCGCGATGTCATCCATCACGACATCACCATATCATGTAATAGATCATCCCATGGGTCAATTCTTCCTGGGCCTGAGCCGTTCGGAGAGCACCGGGTATTGCGCGGTTCCCATTCCGAAGTTGCCGGTGGCCGTGTCGGCTGCGATGACGCGTAGCGTGATGCCGTCGGGTGCGTCCTTTGCTATCGGGACGAAAAAAGGCGCTTCGAAGCGGCTCTTCTCTCCCGCATAAAACATTTGCAGGCGCTCCACGATCTGGTCGCCGATCAGGAGTTCCGCGTAAATATGGATCTTCCGCGAGTCCCAGTCGCTGTGCGGACGCACGAGCGCTCCCGAAAGCGTGCGCACCGAGGCGCGCAGCATGACATCTTCTTTGGCGATGAGGGGTTCACCCGGTTTCGGATGTTCGATCTGCAGCAGGTACCCATACAGGTGCAGCACGATGCCGTCGTTGGTCAGATCGTGCCCGGGGATCAGGAGGACCGTCGTGCTCGCCCGTTGCAAAGCAGTGGGGTAGGCCAGCGGACCTTCCGCGGTGATTTCCACGAGCGTCGGGCGCGTGAGCTCGAGTGTGGCCGAGTAGGAGGCTGCGGGGCGGGCACTGTAGACCGGTTCGTCCATGAGGTGCGGCGTGCGCATGATCTGAGTCTGGTCGCCCGGTTCTCCTTGCTGAAGGCCGGAAGCCAGGAGGTGTCCGCTCGCCACATCGGTAATCGTGACGCGCGCGCCGCCGACGTCGTGGCCGAGGACCAGCGAGCGGTGTGCAACGACTCGCACCAGGACGGTTGTGGGGAGGGGATCGTTGTAATGGGTTTTGCTGTCGAGTTCGGACTCGGAGGGTTCCGGCGTAAATGCCGCGCCCGCACTGCTCAGCAGCACGAGGAGGCAGGTGCCGATCAGTCGGATGAAGAGGGGGCGACTCATTTCACTTTGGTGCCTGGCTCCACATCTTCGATGAAGGTGGCAAGGCCGCGCACTTCACTGTCCCCGGCCGCGAGGACCATGCCTTGAGATTCGATACCCATCAGTTTGGCCGGTTTCAAATTCGCTACGATGACGATGGTTTTTCCGATCAGTGTTTCCGGCTCGTATTTCTTGCCGATGCCGGCGACGATCTGTCGCTGTTCGCTGCCAAGGCTGACCTGGAGCTTGAGCAGCTTTTCGGATTTCGGAACCCGCTCTGCGGCCAGGACCTTCGCCGCCTTCAGTTGGATTTTCATGAAGTCGTCGATGCCGATCTGCGCCGGTTGCGCGGCAGCGGGGGCGGCGACCGGAGGGGCCGGGCTTTGGGCTGCGGCGGGGCTGGGAGTGACAGGGCTCGGCTGCGGAGATGCAGGTGTCTCGCTCACGGGTTTGGCTCCTTGTGGTTTGGTTTCGATGCGGGGGAACAGCGAGGCGCCTTTCTGGATCCGGCTGCCGGCTAGAGTGTTGTCCCAGCTGCTGTTCTCGTCCGAAACTGGTTGTGACAGATCCAGTGACAATCCGAGCTGGTGGATCATCTGCTGCGCCGCTGTGGGCATGAACGGGTAGAGAAGGATGGCCAGCAGGCGAAGTGCGCGCGCGGATGTATTCAGCACGGTGTGGAGTTGCGGTTGCGCCTCCGGCTGTTTCGCGAGTTTCCAGGGCGCGCTCTTGTCGATGTATTCATCGCAGGCGCTGTTCAATTCCTCGATCATGAGCAGCACGTCCCGGAAGAGCAGGGCATTGTAACCGGCTTCGATCCTGCCGGGCAGTTGCCGGGCCACGTCTTCGATTCGTTGTTCGAGCTCCGGCAGGACGGCAGGGCCACGATCGGGAATGGTGCCCGCGCAGGAACGCTCGATCATGGTAAGCGTCCGGCTCAGGAGGTTGCCGATGCCGTTGGCGAGTGCACTATTGATGGTGGTGACCATGGTGGTACGCGAGAAGTCTCCGTCCTGTCCGAACGGCACTTCGCGCAAGAGGAAATACCGGAACGCATCCGCACCGAACTGATCGATCATCGCGTTGGGATCGACGACGTTGCCCCGACTCTTGGACATCTTCTCGCCATCGACAGTCCACCAGCCGTGCGCAAAAATCGAGTGAGGCAGCGGGCGCTCCAGCGCCATCAACATCGTGGACCAGTAGACCGCGTGGGTGGTGAGGATGTCCTTGCCCACGAGATGGGCATCGGCCGGCCAGAATCGCTCGAGTCCCGGTTTGTATTCCAGGGCGGACACGTAATTGACCAGCGCATCGAACCAGACGTAGGTGACGTACTCTTTGTCGAACGGAAGTTCGATCCCCCAGGAGAGGCGGGATTTCGGACGTGAGATCGAGAGATCGCCCAGCTTTTGAGTCTGGAGAAATCCCAGCACTTCGTTCCGCCGGGAGACGGGGCGGATGAAATCGTCGTGGGTCCGGATATGGTCGATCAACCGTTCCTGATACTGCCCCATCTTGAAAAAATAATTGTGCTCGCTCAACCGTTCGATGGGACGTTTGCAATCCGGACACAGGCCATCGACGACATCTTTCTCCGTCCAGAACCGTTCATCGTACGTGCAATACCATCCCGTGTAGTCTGCCTTGTAAATCAGCTGTTTATCGTACAGCTGCTGAAGATATCGTTGAACAACAGCTTGATGCGGCTTATCCGTGGTCCGGATGAATGCGTCATTGGAAATGTTCAACCGTTGCCAGAGGTTTGTGAATTGCGGCGCGAGGCGGTCGCAGTGGGCTTGCGGGGCGACACCGGCCTTCGCGGCGGCCTGCTGGACCTTCTGCCCGTGTTCATCCAGGCCGGTCAGGAAAAACACGTCGCGTCCACGGAGTCGCCAGTAGCGGGCGAGCACGTCGGCGGCCACGGTCGTATAGGCATGGCCGATGTGCGGCACGTCGTTGACGTAATAGATCGGCGTCGTGATGTAGAACGTGTCGCGCTTGTTCATATGGCGTGGGGTGAAGATAGCAAGACGCCGGCGATGAAAGCTAGCAGGCTGTTGATACAGGCCGCCGCCGGCTCTCTCGGTCGCGCGTCTCCCTGCGACGTGCACGGAGGGGACGCCTCAGTCGTCGTGCGTCCTGTGGCCTTGCCGGACGGGCGTTCTGAACAGTCTGCGACAAGGTTTCCAGGCCTACAGACTATCGCGGCGCGTCGACGGTGTCCTGAGGCGTCAGCAAGTGACGGACTCGCAGCAAGATGGTTTCGAGCGCCATCTGCACGTTCAGGTTCCGATGGGCCTGCCGTTCCAGTTTTTCGAGATCGTTGATCAGGTCCAGCAGTTCGTCGATGTCGATGCGCTCGGCCAGCGCCTGCATGCCGGCTTTTTGATCCAGGTTGAGTACATGATCGGAGCCGGCGCCCACGGCAACCAGGAGGATATCGCGCAGCCAACGCAGCAGCCAGTCGAAGGCTTCCGGTCCGCGTTCTTCTTTCGACAGGGCTTCGGCGGCGGCCAGCACCGTGGAATAGGACTGGAGGCCCTTGGATGAAAAGATGACGGCGAATTCCTTCTGGCTGTTCCGCGCCTGTTCGAGATCGCATTCCAACGCTCGCCCCAATTGCCCGTCACTGAGCACGGCCAGGAAGTGCGCATCGGCCGGCGGAAGTTCTCGTTTGAGAATCACGGCGGCTTCGACTTGAGTCTGCGCAGGTGCCGTCAGTCGCAGGGCTTGGCAGCGCGACCGGATCGTGGCCGGCAGGGCATAGGGTCGGCTCGACACCAGAATGAACAGGCTATGGTCGGGCGGCTCTTCCAGTGTTTTCAACAAGGCATTGGCGGCGCCGATCGTCATGCGATCCGCGTCGTCGATCAGGCAGATCTTTCGATCACCGATCAGCGGGCGATAGATCATCTGGTGTTCGATGTCGCGAATGAGCTCGATCTTGATTTGGGGATTCGCGAGTTCTTGATCCGGCTCGATCACCATGAAGTCGGGATGGGTGCGCGCGTCCACCTGGCGGCAGGCCCGGCAGGCGCCGCAGGCATCCGGTGCCTGCTCGTTCGAGACGGTTTCGCAGAGGAGTGCTTGCGCCAGGCGAAGGGCGAGGAGGCGTTTGCCGATGCGATCGTCGCCATGGAAGAGGTAGGCGTGCGCAAGCCGATTCTGCGCGATTGCAGACCGGAGCAAGGTTTTGGCGCTGTCATGGCCGATGATATCAGCGAACGGCATGGCGGACCTGCGATGTGCGTGATGGTTGAAGTCGTGACGCTGCCGAACGGCTGTTTGCTCGTCCAGGCCGGTCCAGCAGTGGTGTGACGATACGGGTAACCGCGCGGGCGACCGTCTCTCGCGAGGCGCGCGCGGATACGATTTGGATGCGTCGGGGATGGCGCTTCGCCAGATCGAGAAATCCGGCTCGCACTCTCCGATGGAACCGGAGGGATTCGCGGTCCAGCCGGTTCAGCTCGGCGGCGGATCGCCGTCGCGCCAGGCCGGTTGAAACGGGGAGGTCGAACACCAGCGTCAGGTCCGGCATGAGCGTATGGGTGGCGAGGCGATTGAGTCGTTCGAGCGTGGCGATGTCTAGTCCTCGCGCATAGCCCTGGTAGGCGAGCGTGGAGTCGATGAACCGGTCGCAGAGCACGATGCTGCCACGCGCGAGCGCCGGTTCGATGACCTGGGCGACATGTTGCCGACGCGCGGCGAGGACCAGAAAGGCCTCAGTTTCGGGCGCTACCGGTTCGTCGGCGCGATCCAGCAGCACCGAGCGGATTTTTTCCGCGAGCGGGGTGCCGCCCGGCTCCCGGGTTTCCACCGTGTCGTATCCCTGGTTCCGGAGGTGCTCGCCCAGGAGTTTGGCCTGGGTCGATTTTCCGCACCCCTCCGTTCCCTCGAGGGTAATGAACAGGCCCCGGGGTGGTCGGCTACGTGGCGTCATCATTCGGGTCTGAAAAACTACAGAGCAAGAGGGCCGGATCCTATTCCAAGTGATTGAAAATAGCAAGAAAAGGCTTGCGACGATTGGTGAAAGACCAGTATCATGCAGCTCTACCAAGGGCCCTTCAGCCACACATGTTGAAAGCTTCACTCAAACGTTATTTTCTCACCGGTTTGCTGATCATGATCCCCATCTGGGGGACCATCCTGATTTTGAAAACCCTGTTCGTCAGTCTGGACGGCATTCTCGGCGACGCCACGGCTCAGTTGGTGACCCCCGGCTACTATGTGCCGGGCTTGGGAATCGTGGCGCTGATCCTGCTCATTTTTGTCACCGGTCTCTTTGCCGCGAATTTTATCGGTCGTCATGTGGTCCGGCAGTGGGAGGGATTGCTCAATCGCGTGCCGGTCGTGCGTGGTATTTATTCCACCATCAAGTCGATGATGGACATTCTCTCGTTTGCGGAACGGGAGAGTTATCGCCGCGTGGTGCTGATTCAGTTTCCCAAGAACGGCCACTATTGTTTTGCGTTTGTGACCGGTGTGACCAAGGGGGAAATGCAGCAGCTCTCGCCGGACCCGCTGGTGCACGTCTACGTTCCGACCTCGCCCAATCCCACGTCCGGATATTTCCTGCTGGTGCCCGAGCGTGAAGTGATCGCCGTGGATATCACGGTGGAAGAGGCCATGAAATTGATCGTCTCGGGAGGGCTCTACACGCCCACTCCTCCCTCTGGCGGCGCGTCGCAGTCCGGCGGAAAGACGTGGGCGCCTATTAAGCAACCCGATGCAGGTGTGCAGGTCGGTTGATCCCGCGTGCACTCGACAGACGCTGCGTCGATTTCTTATGGTGAAGACTCAATGACTCATTCATCGCAGGACAAGCTTGTGCCATCCTCCATTCCCGGGCTCGGTGTCATCATCATGGCGGCGGGACTCGGCAAGCGCATGAAGTCGGCGCTGGCCAAGGTGCTCCATCCGGTGGGGGGGCGGCCGATGGTGATGTACGTACTCGATATCGCCTGCGGCCTGGCTGAACAGGGTGTGGCGGTCGTCGTCGGCCATCAAGGCGCGGAGGTGCGGAAGGTGGTGGAAGCGGTCGGCGACCAGGTGGCCGTCGCCGAGCAAACCAAGCAATTGGGGACAGGTCATGCGGTGTTGCAGGCGCGTCCGGTGTTCAGCGGTGGCTCGCATCGGAAGCCGTCCCGCTATGTGATCCTCAACGGCGACACCCCGTTATTGACGGAAGCGACGGTGCGGGAATTGCTGGCGATGCACGATGCGCAGGGCGCTGCGGTGACTCTGCTGACCGCCGTGCTCGACGATGCGTCCGGCTACGGACGGGTCATTCGACGGCGTCGCGATGAATGGTTGCAAGGTGCGGCGGATAACGCGGTGCAGAGCATTGTGGAAGACAAGGACGCATCTGAGGCCGAACGGGCTGTGCGCGAGATCAACGTCGGGACCTACGTCGTCGACGGCGAATTTCTCTTTCCGGCGCTCGATACACTCGATCCCCGGAATGCGCAGGGCGAGTATTACCTCACGGACATCGTGCAGATGGCGGTTCAGCAGGGACGCACGGTGTCGGCCTTGCGGCTGCGCGATATCGACGAGGGCCTCGGGATCAATAGCCGCGTGCAATTGGCGGAGGCTGAGGGAGTGATTCGCCGGCGGATTCGGGAGCGATGGCTGGAAGCCGGTGTCACGATGCGGGATCCTGCCTCGACCTGGATCGATGCGGAGGTGACCATCGGCCGTGACACGGTGTTGTATCCGAATGTGACGCTCGAAGGCCGGACGGCGATCGGCGAATCTGTCGTCGTGCATTCCGGCGCCAGGATTACGGATTGCGCCATCGGCGACAGGGTAGAGATTCTGGATCACTGTATTCTTCGCGAGTCGCAGGTGGAGGAGGACTGTCATCTCGGACCGTTCGTGCACCTGCGACCGGGTGTCATCGCGCGGCGCAAGGCGAAGGTCGGCAATTTCGTCGAGATGAAAAAGACGGAACTCGGCGAGGGGTCCAAAGCCAACCATTTGAGTTATCTTGGCGACGCCACGATCGGATCGGGAGTGAATATCGGCGCTGGAACGATCACCTGCAATTACGACGGCTATAAGAAATTTCACACGGTGGTCCGAGACGGCGTATTTATCGGCAGTGACGTCCAGCTCGTTGCGCCGGTGACGGTCGGGCAAGGTTCCATCATCGCGGCCGGCGCCACGGTGACGCAGGATGTGCCGAAGGACGCGTTGGTGATTGCCCGGGTTCCCCAGGTGACTCGCGAGGGCTGGGCGGCCAGGCGGCGCGCGTTACAGAGCGGGCAGGTCCCGCCTCCGGCTCCCGCGGTGAAGCCTGCGCTTCCCGTGAAGGCTGCAACGTCTGCCAAGACTGTGACGCGGGCGAAGATTTCTACGCGTGCAAAGGCGTCGACATCCGCGAAGCGTACTGTGAAGAAGAAGCAACCGGCAGTGCAACGTTCAAAACGGAGGTAACGGCGACCTATGTGTGGCATCGTTGGCTACGTGGGAAATCAGGACGCAGTACCCATTTTATTGAACGGGTTGTCGAAGCTGGAATATCGCGGGTACGACTCGGCCGGCGTGGCGATTCAGCGCGGGGAGAAGATCGAGATTCGCCGCAGTGTCGGCAAGTTGATCAATCTGCAGAAGTCGCTGGAGCAGAAGGCGATCGGCGGGATGTGCGGCATCGGGCATACGCGCTGGGCGACGCACGGCAAGCCCTCCGAGCAGAACGCGCATCCGCACCGCTCCGAAAGCTGCGTGCTGGTGCACAACGGGATCATCGAAAATTACGTCGAGCTGAAACAGCGTCTGGTCAAGGACGGCTACAAGTTTCAGTCTGAAACCGACACGGAAGTCGTGGCGCACCTGATCGATACACACATGAAGAAAAGCAAGCTGCACCTGGCGGATGCGGTGCGCGCGACGGCGAAGGAGATTCGCGGAAGTTATGCCATCGCGGTGATTTCGGAGCGGGAGCCCGGCATGCTGGTCGCGGCCCGGTCCGGTTGCCCGCTGGTGATCGGTCGTACGGCCGAGGCGTCGTTCGTCGGTTCGGATGTGATGGCCATGTTGTCCCATACCAGAGATGTGACGTTTCTCGAAGAAGGCGATGTGGTCGAAGTCACGGCCGGCGCGGTCACGTTTACGGATCTCGACGGCCGGACCGTGACGCGCAAAAAGACGAAGGTCACGTGGGATGCCTCTGCCGCTGAAAAGAGTGGGTACCCCCACTTCATGCTGAAGGAAATTCACGAGCAGCCGCAGACGATTCTGGATACCATCCGGGGCCGCTACTCCTATGAGAGCGGCGAGGCCGATCTTCCGGATATCGGATTGACGCCGAAACAGTTCGCCGAAGTCGGACGCATTTGGATCGTGGCCTGCGGAACCAGTTGGCATGCCGGCCTCGTCGGGAAGTATCTGCTCGAAGAGATGGTTCGCACGCCGGTGCAGGTGGATATCGGGAGTGAATTCCGGTATCGCGACCCGCTGATTGAAAAGAACGACCTGTTCATCACGATCTCGCAGTCGGGTGAAACGGCCGACACGCTGGCCGCGGCGCGTGAAGCGAAGCAAAAAGGGGCGCGCGTCGTTTCGATCGTCAATGTGGTGGGTAGCACCCTGGCCCGCGAGTCCGACGGGGTGCTCTACACCCATTGCGGTCCTGAAATCGGCGTCGCTTCCACCAAGGCCTTCACCAGCCAGTTGGCGGCGCTCTACATGCTGGCCTTGCATCTGGGCCGGGTGCGGGGTGTCCTGACTGTGGCGGACGGAAAGTCCTGGCTCGATCGCCTGGTCACGTTGCCGGCGTTGGTGAAGCATGTGCTCGGCCGGGAAGCGGAGATTCTGGCGATCGCGAAACGCTATTACAAGAAACCGGATTTCTTGTTTCTCGGGCGCGGGATCAACTATCCGATCGCGCTGGAGGGGGCGCTCAAGCTCAAGGAGATTTCGTATATCCATGCGGAGGGCTACGCCGCGGGAGAGATGAAGCACGGACCGATCGCGCTCATCGACAAGGATATGCCGGTGGTGGTGTTGGCCCCGCGGGATCGTCTCTATGAGAAGACCGTCAGCAATCTCATGGAAGTGAAAGCGCGACGGGCTCCGGTGATTGCCTTCGTGGCGGAGGGCGAGCGCGAGTTGGGCAAGATTGCCGACGCCGTCTTTACGATTCCCGACGTGCATCCGTTGCTGTCACCCATTCTCTTTACGATCCCGCTGCAGTTGCTGGCCTATCACATTGCGGTCTTGCGTGGGGAAGATGTGGATCAGCCGCGGAACTTGGCCAAGAGCGTGACGGTAGAATAATCGGATGATGAACATGGCTTCCCACTGCGTTCTCGGTCGCCGGGCTTCCTGCGGCCTTGCCGGAAGACTGTGGTGATCATCCTTTAAGAACCGAGAGGGAGTCATGGAGATCACAAGGCGGGAAGTTGAGAAGGTGGCCAAGTTGGCGCGGTTGGCGTTGACCGAGGCCGAGACCACGGCCTTTTCGCAGCAACTGAATCAGATCGTGGGCTATGTGCAGAAGTTGAAATCGTTTTCCACGGAGGGCGTGGAGCCGACGTCGACCGTGCCGGGGCAGAGTAACGTCTTTCGTCCGGACCAGGTGCAGGCGTCGCTGTCCACCGAGCAAGCGTTGAGCAATGCTCCCGATGCGGAGGCGCAGTGTTTCCGGGTTCCGAAAATCATCCAAGAATCCTAAGCGATCGAAGGAGCATCAATCGACTATGTTTCGACAAATGTTGCGGGCAAAGATACATCGAGCGACGGTGACCGAGGCCTGTCTGGAATATGAAGGCAGCCTCACGGTGGACGAAGATTTGTTGGACGCGGCGGGCATTCTTCCCTATGAAGCGATCGTCTGTTCCAACCTCAACAACGGCGAACGGTTCATGACTTACGCCATGAAGGGAAAGCGGGGAGGAGGGGAGATCGTACTGAACGGGCCGACCGCCCGCAAGGCGGCGGTAGGCGATCAGATTATTATTTTCTGCTACGAGTACTACAGCGATGAAGAGATCAAGCGGCATAAGCCGAAGATCATCCAGGTCGATGGCAAAAACCGTATTACTCGCAAGGCTGTGAAACGCTGATGTCACTGACGTTGCTGCACAAACTCACGCTGTCGGAATTGCAGCGGAAGTTCACGGCCGGGGATGTCACGGCGACGGAGATCGTCCGCGCCTACTTCCTGCGGGTGGCGCAGGTCGAGCCGAAGGTGAACGCCTATCTGACGCAGTGCAAAGACGCGGCCCTTGCGCAGGCGGAACGTCTCGACCAGGCGTTGAAGGGGTGGCGGAAAACCACGCCGATGATGGCCATGCCCCTGGCGGTGAAGGACAATATCTGCACGGAAGGCGTGCGGACGACCTGTGCTTCCCGGATGCTCGACACGTTCGTGCCGCCCTATGACGCGACTGTGGTCGCGAAGTTGCGGGCGCAAAGTTATCTGTTGCTCGGCAAGACGAATCTGGACGAGTTTGCGATGGGATCCTCCACCGAAAATTCGGCCTTCGGCGCCAGCCGCAATCCCTGGAACATTCAGACTGTGCCTGGCGGATCGAGCGGCGGGTCTGCGGTGGCGGTGGCGGCTGATGAATGTGTCGCGGCGCTGGGGTCCGATACCGGCGGTTCCATTCGCCAGCCTGCGGCCTTCTGCGGCGTGGTCGGGTTGAAACCGACCTATGGCCGAGTGTCCCGATATGGATTGGTGGCATTTGCCTCCTCGCTGGACCAAATCGGTCCGATCACGAAGGATGTGACGGATGCGGCCCTCTTATTGGGCGCCATTGCGGGCCACGATCCGCGCGACTCAACGTCCGCCAACGTGCCGGTTCCCGACTATCTCAAGGCGCTCAAACGGAAAGATCTCAAACGGTTGAAGGTGGGTGTGCCCGCCGAGTATTTTGCCGACGGGCTCGATCCGGAAGTGGACCAGGCGGTGCGCACGGCTATCGAGGGCCTGCGGGAACTCGGGGCGGACATCCGTGAGATCAAATTGCCGACTACCGATGCGGCCGTCGCGACCTACTATGTCATCGCCACCGCCGAGGCCAGCTCGAACCTGGCCCGATACGACGGCGTGAAGTTCGGCTTGCGGGCAGCGGAGAGCAAAGATCTCCTGGACATGTACCTGAAGACCAGAGCGGAAGGATTCGGCCCTGAGGTCAAACGTCGGATCATGCTGGGGACCTATGTGCTGAGCGCAGGCTACTATGACGCGTACTACGGGAAGGCGCAGGCGGTCAGGACGCTGATCCGGCAGGAATTCGAGGCGGCGTTCCAGACGGTTGATCTGATCGTCACCCCCGTGACTCCCACGACGGCGTTCAAGTTCGGGGAGAAGGCCCAGGATCCGTTGCAGATGTATTTGTCCGACATCTACACGATTTCGGCGAATCTGGCCGGGTTACCTGCCATTGCGCTCCCCTGTGGATTCAGCAAGGCGGGATTGCCGATCGGCTTTCAGTTGATCGGTCGGCCGTTTGAAGAAGAGACCCTGTTGCGTGGGGCGCATGCCTACGAGCAGGCAACGAACTGGCGGGCAAAGCGGCCGGCGATTCGATGAGCCTGACAAGGAGGCCCTATGATTGTTGATGTCGCCGCGATTCTGGTCGCCATTGCCTTTGCGGTGCTCGTGGGTTACCTCGTCCCGCTCTTGATTCAAATACGAAAGATGGTGGCCGAATCGGAGCAGCTGGTGACGAAGTTGAATGTCGAGTTGCCGACGCTGATTACCGAATTGCGCACGATGAGTCAGAATCTGAATGATGTGACCGAGCAGGCGCGTGGCGGGGTTGAGCATGCGGCTGTCCTGCTGCATGCCGTGGGGGAGATCGGCGAATCGGTCAATCAGGTCCATAGTGTGGTGCGGGGCTCCGGCGGTTCGTTGTTGGCCAATGTGGCCAGTGTCGTGGCGGGGTTTCGTGCGGCCAAGCAAGTGGTGACGGAACGTTTCAAAGAGGGAGGGCATCACAATGGCGGATAATCAAGGTCCATCGTCGGCAGCGGTATTGTTGGGATTCCTGAGCGGAGCGGCGTTGGGTGCGGTAGCAGCGATCTTGTTGGCGCCGCGAACCGGACAGGAATCACGCGAGATGCTGCGCGGCTATGCCCGGCGCGCGGAGGACGGGTTGCGGGATTTGGTCGGCGAAGCGGGTGAGCGGCTTGAAGGGGCGGTCGAAGAGGGGCGCGACTTCATTGAATCGAAAAAAACCGTGTTGCGCGATGCTTTCGATGCCGGGCGGGAAGCGATGCGTCGGGAGCGCGAGCATTTCACGAAGGGGGAGCAGAGCTGAGCGTGGCATACGAAGTCGTCATCGGTGTGGAAGTGCATGCGCAGCTGCGCACGCAGTCGAAGTTGTTTTGTGCTTGCGGGACGACGTTCGGTCTCACGGCCAATTCGCAGACCTGTCCGGTCTGTTTGGGGTTGCCCGGGACATTGCCGGTCATCAACGAGAAGGCCGTGGAAATGGCGGTGCGCGCCGGGTTGGCGATGAACGGCACGATCGGGGTCCGCAACCGCTTCGCGCGCAAAAACTATTTTTATCCCGATCTGCCCAAGGGGTATCAGATTTCGCAATACGAAGCGCCGATCTGTGAACACGGCTGGATTGAAATTGCGGCCGGCGGGAGTCGCAAGCGTGTGCGCATCCGGCGCGCGCATTTGGAAGAGGACGCGGGCAAGAATCTGCACGAGGCCGGCAGCGGGATGAGCCTGGTGGATCTGAATCGCGCCGGGACGCCCCTGTTGGAAATCGTGACCGAACCGGATTTGAGCTCTTCTGAAGAGGTGGTGGCGTACCTCAAGGCGCTGCGCGACCTCTTGATGTATCTCGATGTCTGTGACGGAAACATGGAAGAGGGAAGTTTTCGCTGCGAACCGAATCTGTCCCTGCGGCCGGCCGGCCAGACCACCTTCGGAACCAAAGTCGAGTTAAAGAACATCAACTCGTTCAAGTTTGTGAAGGACGCCGTGGATTACGAAATCAAGCGGCAAACCAAGGTGCTCAACGAGGGCGGCAAGATTTATCAGGAAACCAGGCTCTGGAATCACGAGCGCGGGGAAACTGCCGTGATGCGCAGCAAGGAAGAGGCGCATGACTACCGGTATTTCCCGGACCCCGATTTGGTCCCGATGGAGATTTCGTCCGCATGGATCGAGCAATTGCGCGAGGGATTGCCGGAATTGGCTTCGACCAAGCAACAGCGATTTATCACGGAGTACGGTGTGCCTGAGTATGATGCGGGTATTCTGACTACGAGCAAAGCGCTGGCGGTGTATTTCGAAGCCTGCGTGACGCTGTACCCGCAGCCCAAGACGGTCAGCAATTGGGTGATGGGTGAATTGTTGCGTGAATTGAACAATTCCGGGGCTGAGGCGGATGCTTCGCCGGTGACGCCTGAACGGCTGGTCGAGTTGCTGACCCTTGTGGATCAAGGGGTGATCAGTCTCAAGGTGGCGCGAGACATCTTTCCTGACGTCTATGCCTCGGGAAAGTCACCGGCCCAGATCGTTCAGGAAAAGGGGCTGACGCAGGTGTCCGATGAAGGGGCCTTGGCGACGATGATTGATGAAGTCTTGAAGAGAAATCCTGCGCAGGTCGGACAATTTAAGGAAGGCAAGCAGCAGGTGTTGGGGTTCCTTGTCGGGCAGGTGATGAAGGCGTCCGGAGGCAAGGCGAATCCCGGGAAAGTGAATGAACTGTTGAAGAAGGCGTTGGCCTGAGGGGGCAGGGCCTGGTGGTCGCCGCGTCACGCGTTTCGACGTGGCCCTCGGCGAAAGAGTCAGAGTGATCAGAGTGGTCAAGATTCAGTCTGGGTATCTGGAGGAGACACGAGCATGAGCGGAATCAGGAACGTGAAGGCACGGCAGATCATCGATTCACGAGGCAATCCCACGGTGGAGGTTGAAGTGCTTCTGGAGAGCGGGGCGCATGGTCGGGCGGCGGTGCCGTCCGGGGCGTCGACCGGGGAAAAGGAAGCCATCGAATTGCGTGACGGCGATAAGAAGTGCTGGATGGGGAAGGGAGTCTCCAAAGCGGTTGCGAATGTGAGCAAGACCATCGCGCCAAGGCTGATGGGCATGGAGGCGTTGGATCAGGCGGCCGTCGATCACGAAATGATCGCGCTGGATGGAACGAAGACCAAGGGCAAATTGGGCGCCAATGCCATTCTGGGCGTGTCGCTGGCGGTGGCCAAGGCCGCGGCCAACGAGACCGGTCAACCGCTCTATCGCTACCTTGGCGGAACGAACGCGCGGGTGTTGCCGGTGCCGCTCATGAACATTATCAACGGCGGCGCGCACGCCGATAACCGGCTCGATCTGCAGGAATTCATGATCATGCCGGTGGGTGCGCCTCGTTTCAGTGATGCGTTGCGGATGGCCACGGAAGTGTTTCATACGCTGAAGTCGCTCCTGAAGAAAAAAGGGCTCAACACGGCTGTCGGCGACGAGGGGGGATTCGCGCCGGATTTGCAATCGAACGAAGAGGCCTTGGCCCTCATTATGGAAGCGATCGAAGCAGCAGGGTATCGCCCCGGTCAGGATATCGCGCTGGCCTTGGACTGTGCGGCCAGCGAACTGTATGAAAAAGGACGGTATCGGCTGGAGGCTGAAAAGAATCCTGAGCGTTCATCCGAGGAAATGGTGGCCTATTACGGCAAGCTGTTGGATCGTTATCCGATCCTTTCGATCGAAGACGGCTTGAGCGAACTGGATTGGAAGGGGTGGAAGATTCTGACGGAAAAGCTCGGCAAGCGAGTGCAACTCGTGGGCGACGACATTTTCGTCACGAACGTCGAGATCTTTGCCAAGGGGATCGCAGAGGGCATCGGCAATTCGATCCTGATCAAGCTCAATCAGATCGGCACGTTGACGGAGACGCTGGATGCCATTGAGCTCGCCAAGCGGTCCGGGTATACGGCCATCATCTCCCATCGCTCGGGGGAAACGGAAGATACGACGATCGCGGATGTCGCGGTGGCGACGAACAGCGGATTGATCAAGACCGGGTCGTTGTCCCGGACTGATCGAGTGGCAAAATACAATCAACTGCTTCGCATTGAGGATGAATTGGGTGCGGCGGCCGTCTATCGAGGTCGTGCAGCGGTCCCATCGAGGGCCTAATCGTGATGATGATCAAGCCGAACCGGGGTCGCGACTGGTTGGATTGGCAACGGAAGCTCTGTTCCGCCGGAAAATGGGTGGGGCTCGGAGCGCTGTTCCTCATGATGGGAACCCTGTTGTTCGGCGAGATGGGGATTTCGCGGTACTTGCATTTGCGTGACCATGCGGAGCAGCTTGATCAGGAGCTGGCCGAGCTTCAGAGGTTGAACGGCGAACTGCGGACGGATCTGGATCGCGTGCAATACGATCCGACTCGCATCGAAGAACTGGCCCGGGAACGGTTAGGGTATGTGCGGAAAGGAGAAACGGTGTATCAATTGGCTCCGATTGGAGAGAAGGAACGGTTTCCCACGGTGAGGACACCATGAAGTTTGGAAGTGTGGCCATCATCGGACGGTCGAATGTCGGGAAATCGACGCTCCTCAATCGTCTGCTGAAAGAAAAAATCGCCATTGTCTCCGACAAGCCGCAGACCACCAGGACGCGGATTCTGGGTGTGGCGCATGTTGAGGGCGCTCAAATTGTGTTTCTCGATACGCCCGGGTTTCACGAACCGCACCACTTGTTGAACCGCCGGATGGTGCGCACGACGCTCGACACCTTCGACGATGCCGATGTGCTGTATGTGGTGGTCGAAGCCACCGCTCAGCCAGGCCCTGGTGATCTCGCTGTCATCGAGCATGTGAAGCAGGCGGTTGCCAAGCAGGCGCGGCCGGTGGTGTTGGTGATCAATAAAGTCGATCTGGTGAACAAGTCGCGATTGTTGCCATTGATGGAGCAGTATCTGCGGATTTTCCCCTGGACGGAAATCGTTCCGGTCTCGGCGGAAACCGCGGACAATGTGGATCGCCTGTTGTCGGTGACGGTGTCGCTCCTGGCGGAAGGTGAGGCGACGTTCGGCGACGATGTGGTTACGGATCAATCGATGCGCACCCTCGCGGCGGAACTGATCCGGGAGAAAATTCTGCAGCAGACCTACGAAGAGGTGCCTCACTCGGTGGCGGTCGAGATCGAGGAGTTTATCGAGACCAAGAAATTGACCAAGATCGGCGCCGTGGTGCTGGTCGAGAAAGAGTCGCAAAAAGGCATTCTGATCGGCAAACACGGCGAACGTCTCAAACTGGTGGGGACGGCGGCCCGGGAAGATATGGAACGCCTGTTCGGGATGAAGGTCTTTTTGAAGGTCTGGGTCAAAGTGCGCGAATCCTGGCGGGAAGACGAACAAACGCTTGCGGAGTTAGGTTATTAACGACCTCACCATCCAACCGCCCGAGCCTGCGCGACTTCCTGATCGGGAGCCGCTCGGGAAAGATGCGTCTCGTGACGCCGGCGGTGGACAGGCGAAGCCCGACGTGCGGCTGGTCTCCATTCAGCGGCTTCTGCGCCGTGGCGCCATCACCAATCTGGCCAAGATGCTGGCGCGCATGCATCCCGCGGATATCGCCAACGTCATCGACCATCTTTCCTCACTGAAAGAAAAACGCGAAATCTTCGAACTGGTGCGCGGAGACGTCAAGCGTGGGCAGGTGCTCAGCGAATTGGACGGCGAGAGCATCACGCTGGTGTTATCCGATCTGCTGCCTTCCGATGCCGCCTGGTTGTTGAAAGACCTCGGTTCCGACGATATCGCCTACATTTTGAGTGTGATTCCGAACGATCGCGCCAAGGAGATCCTGGCGCTGATGCGGACGGAGGACTCCACTGAGATCGCCGACCTGCTGAAGTACCCCAAAGGCACGGCCGGCGGCATCATGACCACCGAGTTTTTCGCGCTCTTCGAGGATGCCACGGCGCAGGAAGCCATTCGTCGCTTGCAGCAGGCCACCGACGCGGAAATGGTGTTCTACATCTATGTGACGGACAAGGAAGACCGGCTTGTCGGTGTGTTATCGCTGCGCCAATTGCTGACCGTCCCCCCGGCGACTCCGTTGAAGAACATCATGACCCGGGATCTGATCAGCGTGGCCGTGGACATGGATCAGGAGGAGGTCTCGCGCCAGGTCGCGAGCTACAACCTGCTGGCCATTCCGGTGGTGGAGAAAGACGGCAAATTGGTCGGTATCATCACGGTAGACGACGTCGTCGATGTCATCCGTGAAGAAGCGACCGAAGATATGTTGAAAATGGCCGGCGCCATCGAAGAGGACGCGATGTTCAAGTCCTCCAGCATGGCTGCTGCCCGTGTGCGTCTGCCGTGGCTCTTTACCAATCTCGTCGGGAGCCTCCTGTCCGGCATGCTGTTATGGATGTTCCGGTATACCATTCAAGAAGTGGTGGCCATCGTCAGTTTTATCCCCGTCATCGCGGCGATGGGGGGCAACGTCGGGTTGCAGTCCTCGACGCTGATTATTCGAGGGCTCGCCACCGGCCTGGTGGAACTCACCGACGTGTGGAAGATTTTCTTTCGCGAAGCGAAGATTGCCTTCCTGATGGGCATTGCCTGTAGTCTGATGCTGACCGTAGTGGGCTGGTTGTGGCATCAGGTCTTCTTGGGCATGGTGGTCGGTGTGTCGCTCATTACGGCGTTCCTGGTCTCGACGAGTATGGCGACGGTGATGCCGATCGTCTTGAAGCGGATGGGCGTGGATCCTGCCGTTGCCGCCGGCCCGTTCGTCACGACGGCCAATGACATTACCGGCATTGCCATTTACCTCACGCTGGCGACGATCTTCCTCGAGCAAATTCGATAATGATGCGCGGTGGGTCTCCTCGTTTCCCTGTCATCCTTCACACTGGGTGGTGAGATGCCGTTGGTGAAGACTGCTGCCATCGTGCTGCACAGCCGAAAGTGGGGAGACGCCGACCGGATCGTTACGTTCTACACGATGCGTTTAGGGAAGTTGCGCGGGGTCGCGCGCGGCGCGCGCCGGTTGAAGAGCCGTCTCGGCGGTATGATCGAGCCCTTTACCCTCTGCCAGCTTGATTTGTTTGAGAAGCCCGGCGATTCACTCTACCGGATTTCACAGGTCGCGTTGGATGAGCCGTTTGCCAAATTTCGAGACGATCTGACCCTCATGACCGCCGCGGGACGCATGGTCAACCTGGTGAGTGCCGTCATGGCGGAAGGCGATCCGGAGCCGCGGGTATTTGAGATGTTGGAGTCGGGGCTGCGCACGTTGTTGGAGAGTCGGGACGCGGCATGGACGACCCTCTTGTTCCAGATTCGTCTGTTGGGGATGACGGGGTTCCGGCCGCAAACCGAGCAGTGCGCGACCTGCGGCCAGGTGCATCGAAGCCCCCTCCCGCAATTCTCACCCATGGCCGGGGGGATCGTGTGCGAGCGGTGCGCGAGCCGCCAGCCGTTTCGTTGCACGGCGTTGTCCCGCGGAAGCGTCGCATTTCTCCATCAAGCGTTGCATATGCAGCCGGCGCTCTTGAATCGACTGCATGCGGCCGGCCAGGTGCGGACTGAAGTCGAGTCGGCCATAGAAAGTTATGTCACGGTGGTAGCGGGGCGACGGCTTCCGCCGGTCGATTTTTTGACCAGTGGAAGCCCTGCGTAAACGAGTATCCGGTTTGCGTGTTGTAGATATTTTCGGAAGCCGAGTAAGGGAGCGTTGCCTGTTATGAGTGAGACAGTGCTTGAACCGACCGACATGGAATGGGTGGCGAAGGGTGTCTTGAGCATCACGTGGAGTGACGGGCACAAGGCGCTCTATCCTGTCCGGTATCTCCGGCAGCATTGCCCGTGCGCCGCCTGTACGGATGAGTGGACGGGAGAGCTCCGGTTGAAACCGGATGACGTGCCGATGGTCATTATGTTGCAGGATGTGCAGCCGGTCGGACGGTATGCGTTCCAATTTACATGGAGTGACGGGCATGATACTGGGATCTATTCGTATACGTTTCTTCGGCGGATGTGCCAGTGCGATGTTTGCCAGCCGGTGAAACCTGTGGAGACGCGGTCCAGACGGTTGCTCTGATCGGTCGGGCGCGGACTCATGGGCCCGACGGAAGGGGAGGTGCACTCAGATGACGCAAGCTCGATTTATTGTCTTGGGAGGGTGGTTGCTCGTCGCTGTGCTCTCGGCGGGCTGTTCGAGTCTGCCTTCGTTGGATCAGCAAAAACAGCTGGTTCAGCAGGGGGACTATCGAATCCATCAGCTGACCCCGAGAGCCTTCGTTGAAACCTGGGGGGAACCGACCTATACCCATCAGCAGTTCACGCATTTCTTCGGGATGCAGGACGGGCAACTGATTCCTCAGTCGCGCATGGCGCTCGGAGAGTCTCCGCAGGGGTGGGAGACCGGGCTTGCCGCGGGCGATGCGTTATTCCTGGCCTATGCCGATCGTGGCCAGTATCTGGTGTTTCTTGAGGAGATGCTCGTGTACCATGAGGCGATGACGCCCGAAAAGGTCCATGCCGTCGGCAAGACCTGGAAGTACGAGTCCCAGTTCAAGACGCGCCTCGAATTGTCTCCGGCTATGAAGTAAGTGGTGCTGGATCCTCCTATGACGGCTCCTTCCAATCAGCCTTCCTTGAAGATCTGCATGGTGTCCTCCGAGGTTGTCCCATTTGCGAAAACAGGTGGACTCGCCGATGTGGTCGGAGCCCTCGCGACCGAGTTTGCCAGGTTGGGACATGATGTCTGTGTGCTGCTTCCTGCCTATCGACAGGTGGATGCGCTGGGTTATCAGGTGGTCGACTACGCCCGGTTGGCGGTGCCGACCGCGCAGGGGCTGGTCGAGGCGCGTATCCAGGAGCTCACCGGCGCGCATTCGAATGTGGCAGGTTCCGGACGCCTGCGAGTCTTGACTGTTCGCCACGATGCGTTCTTTTCCCGTTCAGGTCTCTACCAGGAGGCCGGCCGCGACTATCCCGACAATCTCGAACGGTTTGCATTTTTCTGCCGGACCGTCATGGAATTACTGGTGCACTTCGGTGAAAAGGACGGGTGGCAGGCGGATCTGCTGCACGTGCATGATTGGCAAGCCGCGCTGTGTGCCGTCTACTTGCGGACGCTCTATCAGGCGAAGGTCGCCTTAGGCAAGATCCGTAGCGTGCTGACCGTCCATAATCTGGGATATCAGGGGCTATTTCCGGCTGAGCATTTTTCCCTCACCGGCCTGCCCGCACAGTTGTTTACCCCCGCGGGGCTTGAGTTTTACGGGAAACTGAATCTCTTGAAAGGAGGGCTCGTCTTCGCCGACCTCCTCACTACCGTGAGTCCCACCTACAGTCAGGAGATTCAGACGCCGGAATATGGTTGTGGGCTGGAGGGGGTGATCAGCGGGCGGAAGGACGTGCTGCATGGAATCGTAAATGGCATTGATGCTGAGATTTGGAATCCCGCCAAGGATCCCCACCTGCCGGCCCAGTATTCTGTCTCCGATATGTCCGGCAAGGCGCGATGCAAGAAAGGGCTCCAGCGGGAACTCAAGCTTGGTACCGAGAAGGGGCCGCTTATCGGGGTGATTGCGAGACTGACCGGTCAGAAGGGCATCGATCTCGTGATCGACATTATTCCTGAGCTCATGGAGCTTGATGTCCAAGTCGTGATTCTCGGGACCGGAGATGTGAAGTATGAGCAGCTGGTGCGTGAGTTGGCCGAACGCTATCCTGGGCGACTCGCGGTGCGCAACGTTTTCGACGAAGGGCTAGCCCATCGGATTGAAGCCGGGGCGGACATATTTCTCATGCCGTCCCGTTATGAGCCTTGCGGCCTCAGTCAGTTATACAGCCTTCGCTATGGTACGGTTCCTATCGTGAGGAAGACCGGAGGATTAGCCGACACCGTGGTCAATTATGCGCCGAGTACTTTCAATGGCTCACGCGCCACCGGTTTCAGTTTCACGGATACCAGTGCGGACTCGCTTTTGACCTGTCTCTTGCTTGCATTGTCGATCTATCGGAAAAAGGCGGATTGGCATCGCATCGTCAGGGCGGGCATGGAGCAGGATTTGTCGTGGGCTCGATCAGCCGAGATCTATCTGCAGTTATTCCAGGAGCTGCTTGAAGGGAAAGAGCCAGAGCGGAAGTAGCGCTCACCCGCACGAAACGCAAAGACTACCGGAGAGCGGCTTGGAGTGTCAGGTCGAGGTACGACAGCCGTTCCCGAGCTTGCGATGCGTAGTAGGAGTAGTCGGATTGTGTCTGGTTTTCTAGCACCTGCCTGAATTCATTACGTGCCAGATCATGTTCTCCGACTGCAACGGCCAGATTTCCTGCATGCAGGCTGCACGCTGCGGCCATGGCGTGAACGTCCACCGCCAGTCTCGAAGTCGGCTGGGTCACCATGCTTTTCAGCTGGGTGGGGAGAAAGTCTTCGAGAGGTGAACGGAGAGCTTGGGCCTGACTGACTTCTCGTAATTTGTGTGAATCGAGCAGGGCCGATTGGGTTTGGTCTGAGGACAAGCAATGTGTGTAGGTGCTCCACACATCCATAAACCTGACATTATCGTAGCGAACAGGGGTCGTCGCAGGGTTGGATTGACAACCGACGACGGACAGGGAAGCGACCAGAATGGCGAAGATGCCGGCTCTGATGTCTCGTTTATCGCTCATATGCTGCTGCCTCCGATCCCTGTCTCTTTGTCGAGACAGTAGAGTATTGAGCAAGTGTCGGGCCAGGCCGTGAAACTATAAGTGATTGAAATAGAAAAGATAAAATTCTGTATTTGAGGCTGGTCCTGTCTCAATAATATGTCACTGTGTTGAATAGAACACGAAAGATGAGCTTCGGACAGGGATCTTGAATGAGCGAACGATGGTCCTATGGTGACTTCCCTGGCGTGACTTCCGGCCGTCGAGATTGCGCGGATCGTTTGGTGGCGTGACGGGTAGTGCCTGGTATGGCTGAGTCTTCAGTGCTGGTCGGCGTTGCCCTGCGAAGACCTCGACTGTATCTTGATCTTGCAAATTCGGTGGTAGAGAACTTCTCCATGACCGAGTCCGTGCTCGGCCATCGCTCGCAGGACGACGGATGCGAGATGGTATTCCTGTGACGAAGCGGTGGCGGCGTACCCAGTCACTGGGCTACTATTCTGCAGCCGAGCGACGGATAGAGCGAAGGGGGCACCAGCGATAGTTACAGCTGAATCAGCCAATTGTTGGCTCGATGTCCGTCACATGGTTCGGCCGTGCGCCGGCGGTTGTGACTCTAGCGAATTTTGTGCGTGGCTGATATTGTCGGGATTCGTGGTGTGCATGTCCTTTACCGTGTGACGGGTCATGTAACCCGGCGGCACGCGTTGCTTCAAGCAGCTGGTTCCGAAGATGGGACGGTTGTCGCCATGCAGCTGCCTGATCGTTGTGACATATATCCCAGCAGTCAACCCGTATCGAGTGCCATCCTTTTGGTGAAAGGTTCCTCCGCTCATGAATGCGAGCCAAGCATTGACCAAGACACGTCAATTTAGAAACCTGCTCCTCTCTGAACACCTGCAGTTCATCTGCGAAGCCCACAACGGACTCAGCGCGAAAATCGTCCAAGAGGCCGGGTTTCCCGGTATTTGGGCCAGCGGGCTCTCCATTTCGGCTCAGTTCGGCGTACGTGATAACAATGAGGCCAGCTGGACCCAGGTGCTTGAAGACCTGGAATTCATGTCCGATGCCACCCGGATTCCGATCCTCCTCGACGGTGACACGGGGTACGGCAATTTCAACAACATGCAGCGGCTCATTCGCAAACTCGAACAGCGCAATATCGCCGCGGTGTGCATCGAAGATAAGTTGTTCCCCAAGACCAACAGTTTTCTCAAGGGCGATGCGCAGCCGCTCGCCGATATGCAGGAATTTTGCGGCAAAATTAAAGCTGGGAAAGATGCGCAGACTGACCCTGATTTTTGCCTGATTGCCAGGGTTGAGGCCTTTATTTGCGGGTGGGGGTTGGCGGAGGCGTTGCGGCGTGCGGAGGCCTATCATCAGGCGGGTGCGGACGGCATTCTCATTCATAGTGCGCTCTCGGTGCCGGATGAGATCCTCGCGTTCAAGCGGGAATGGGGCAATCGTTGTCCGGTGGTGATTGTCCCCACGAAATACTATGCAACGCCGACGGATGTGTTTCGGCAGCATGGTTTTTCGATGGTGATCTGGGCAAATCATATGCTGCGCGCAGCTGTGGCCAGCATGCAGAAAACCGCGCGAGCGTTGAAGGAGAGTGAGCATCTCCTCTCCATTGAGGATAAGGTCGCGCCGGTCTCTGAAATATTTCGACTGCAGAATGCCGCGGAGTTATTGGAGGCGGAAGAACGTTACCTGCCTCGAGGTGCCGAGGGCACCTCAGCGGTGGTATTGGCCGCGTCCCGGGGAGAGGAATTGGGGGAACTGACTGAGGAGCAACCCAAGACGATGGTGAAAGTGCAGGGCGTTCCCATCCTGAGCCACATCGTCGATGCCTACAATGCCGTTGGGATTAAAGATATTTTAGTCGTCCGTGGTTATAAGAAAGAGGCGGTGAACCTCCCCAACTTGACGTATATCGACAATCTCGAATTTGCTGAAACCGGCGAATTGGCCTCCTTGTCCCAGGCGTTGCAATCCAGAAAGGGGCGTTTCCAGCCGACGATTGTTTCCTATGGAGATGTCCTGTTCAATAAGTATATTCCGCAGGCGCTGTGCCAGGAGCAGGATGACTGCGTGATTTTTGTCGACAGCAACTGGAGGGATCAAAGCAGCTATGCCCGCTTGGGCGGTTTTGCCGAATGTTCCGTTCCGAATTCGCGGAAAGCCTTCAATGCAAAAATCTATCTCAAGCAATTGGGGAAGACCGTTCCTGAAGAGTCGATCCATGGAGTCTGGATGGGGTTTCTTAAGCTCTCCTCCAGCGCGGCCAGCCAGGTCAATGATCTCCTGTTGGACATGCTTGCCGATCCGGCGAATCGAAGGGCCGGCATTCCGCAATTGCTGCAGGAACTCCTGAAACGGGACGTCCCGGTCCGTGTGTTGTACACGGTCGGTCATTGGTTGGATGTCAACAGCCTGGAGGATGTTGTCCAGGCTGGGAATTTCTGAGTTTCAATCCAAGTAATATTCAGTTAGGTGGTGTTGGTCGGATGAAAAGTCCTGTCCGCAGTGAAACACAGGTGAGGTCCGGCTATGAGAGGCATAGGCCTCAGGAGAGACGACGGCATGATTGATCCACGGGAGTTTATTACGCACCTTCAGGCCAGTGGGGTGGAGTTTTTTACAGGGGTACCTGATTCTCTGTTGAAGGAGTTCTGTGCCTGTCTTGAGCATGTTCCTCGTGCCGGTCACCACATCATCAGTGCTAACGAAGGAGGAGCTGTGGCGCTGGCGCTCGGGTACCATCTCGCGACACGGAACGTTCCGCTGGTCTATCTGCAGAATTCCGGGTTGGGAAACATCGTCAATCCTCTTTTGTCGTTGGCCGACCCCGAAGTGTATTCGGTTCCTCTCTTGCTTGTGATCGGGTGGCGAGGAGAGCCAGGTGTCCATGATGAACCGCAACACAAGAAACAGGGGCGGGTGATGCTCTCGATGCTCGATGCAATGGAAATTCCTCATTCCATTTTAGGACCTGAGACAGTTGATCCGCAGGCGGCTCTGAGGGATGCCTTGGCTCATGTTCGAAAGATGAGCGCACCGTATGCGCTCGTCATTAAAAAAGGGACTTTTCAATCGTTCGCTGCCCCCAAAGTAGAGAAAAAAGATTTTCCGCTTTCTCGGGAAGAAGCGATTCAGCAGGTGATCGAATCGTTGGGTGAACGGGATGTGCTCATTTCTACGACCGGCATGCCATCTCGTGAAGTATATGAGTATAGAAGCAGGCGAGGAGAAGGCCATCAGCGGGATTTCTTAACCGTGGGAGGGATGGGACACGCTTCCCAAATCGCCCTAGGAATTGCGCTCCAAAAACCCAGACGTTCCGTCTATTGTCTTGATGGAGATGGCGCTCTGCTCATGCACATGGGGGGCCTTGCTATCACCGGCGTTCTCAAACCCCGTAATTTCAAGCATATCATTGTGAACAATGGGGCCCACGATTCGGTAGGCGGGCAGCCGACTGTTGCCTTTGATGTCGATGTTCCGGGCATTGCTCATGCTTGCGGCTACGAATCGGTCTTCTGTGTCCAAACCAAGCAGGAACTTCAGTCCTCTCTGGAAGAGTTGCAGCGTTCAAGTGGTCCGAGTTTGTTGGAGGTCCGAGTACGCTGTGGTGCCAGGAAGGATATCGGGCGTCCGTTAACTACTCCAAGTCAGAACAAGAATGCGTTCATGGATTTTGTTGAGAATTGAGTCGTGAGGTGGTTCGCTCGAGCGTTTTGTGCGGGATGGCAGTTTGGGCGAAGCTCAGGCTGGTAAGTGAGCGTCAGGTCTGTGGCTGGCTCCGATTGAAATCCATAATCTTATTTTCGCAGGATGAAAACTAGAAGGTTAAGATCGGAACACTTGGACTAGAACTCCTGTCCGAGTCGTTGAATTTGTCTTTCGCATGATGTGTTTGATGTGTTCCTTCACTGTCTGCTCGGTGATCTTCAGCGCGTTGGCAATTTCCTTATTGGTCCATCCCTTTGCCAGATTTTCGACCACTGATTGTTCTCTGTTTGTGAGCTGAAACCGTTCCTTGGCTTGATCGGTATTAAGTTGCTGCCGGCGGCCAAGCTCTTCTAGTGTTACGACGAGACGGGCATACTGGATGCCACCTCGATCGGGCAAGCCAAATCCTCGAAGGAGGACTGGCTGATTTGGGTTTCCTGCGATTCGTTTGACCTCAAATTGTTCCCAGTCCTTCGCCTCGGTGCGAACTTGGAGTGCCTTCAGAACTTCGGTACAGAGTTCGGTCAAGGCGGCGGGAAGCACCCCCTGGGCGGACTTTGCAGGTGCGCCTCCGTTTTCAGCCATATTGATGAGCTTGGACAGCTCAGCAGCTTGTCGATTCATATGCAGCAGTTGCATGGAGGAGGATAAAACGACGATTCCGGCACCTGCACGTTGGTCGGCCAGGTTGTCTGCAGGTTCCTGAGAGTGAACAGCGTTTTGAGCCACGATTATACTCCGTATGGTCCTTAATCTCTCTAGACAATCAGGCTATTTCTGATAACCTAAAGCATGTGCCCGTTACTAGTAATGCTACATAATACTTTCGAGGTAGTCAAATTATACTTGTGGGGGAGTTATCCGTACGTCATTGGTATTGTTCGTTGGCGCTCGTACTTCTATACTGGAAAAGCAGAGGCAATTATCGCTGGGTAGGGCATCTGGCATGAGATGAACTGGTAGAAGACCTCGGCAGCTGTTGTTCAATAGATGTACCGGACCCGTCCATCAACCATAAACTGCTTAGTTATTAATGGTATAGGCCATGGTTGGTTTCAGTCAGGCATTCTGTAAAGTTTTGTGCGGTAATGAGGTTTCAAGAGATGCGTGATCTAAGCAGTCAAAATGGGCCTGTAGCCCAAGACGGATGGGACTGGCCTACAATTGCGGCCAGCGAAAAGCACGCCGAGCGGCTAGCGCTCCTTCGTCCAATCTCTTATGAAATGTCCCTACCAAATCGTGAAGGTGGTCAAGACGGAACCAGCGCATTCCACGGACGAGCACTCTCATTGAACATTAGCAGTGGGGGAATGTTGATCCTGATGGCTCAGGCGCCACTGCTTGATCAGGTCATTAAGGTACATGTTCCGACCCCTGTCGCGCTGGCCGAGACCCCAACACTTGCGGAAGTACGCTGGATTAGAAAAGTCCCCTTTTCAGCGTCTGGAAGTGGGGCATCCTTTTTCGTGGGTTTGAAGTTTTTGTTCTCGGCGGGAAGGTAGATGCTAGGCAGTTGTTGCAAGTGGCCAGCTGGAATTTCGTCAGGAGAATAAGTCATGAATGGTAAGGCCTTGTTGAGTGGTATTGTTCTTGTTGGAAATGTGATCGGCGTGGCGCACGCCGGACAATTTGACCAGGCGCCCAAGATGACGTTAGTGGCGGGATCATCTCCAGGGGCAAGTTCATCTGGGGTCCGCCACGGAGGCGAAGGAGCAGAAAAATCATCCCTTACTGTAACCCCAGATTATATTATGGGGCCAGAAGATGTGTTAGAGATTACAGTCTGGAAAAATGCTGATCTTTCCAAGCAAGTTCAAGTTCGACCTGATGGAAGGATTTCACTTCCGCTCATTGGCGATGTGTCAGCAGTGGGACGAACTGCGGCTCAGCTGACCGAAGAAATTTCTGCCCGCTTGAAGTCTTACATGGAAAACCCGACGGTTTCGATCTTGGTTCGGGAAGTAAATAGTTACCAAATATATGTTCTTGGTGAGGTGAATGCACCAGGGAAGTACCCCTTAAAAAGCAAAACAACCTTGTTGCAAGCGATTACGATCGCGCATGGTTTTACGCAAGTGGCTGCGCGCAACAAGATTGTGGTATTTCGATTCGGAAAAGACGGCGAGGGGCTGAACAAGATTAAGGCGAGTTACGACGATATTGTTCTGAGGGATGGTTCCGATCAAAACATAGAGCTAAAACCCGGAGATCAGATTGTCGTGCCCTCGGAGACGATGGTGGTGTTGCCGTCCAGGTAGAGCCTCCTCAGTCGAATTTACGGGCGACATTTTGCTGTAGCGAGCCAAAGGAGTGGGGAAATTGAAAACTTTCGGTTGCAGATGGTTGCGAGGGGGGGTATGTATTGTTTTCAGCCTGCTTCTGGCTCTCCCAGGGTGCTGGATCGGGAATGAACAAATCGACTTCAATGTTACCTATATTCCACCGAATGAGTTCTTGTTGGGACCGGAGGACGTTCTTGTTGTAAATATTTGGCGAAATCAAGAGCTGTCCCGAGAAGTTATTATTCGTCCTGATGGGAAAATCTCTATGCCTTTAATCGGTGACGTTCAGGCTGCAGGAATGACATCCAATGTCTTGGCAAAGCGAATCGCAGATGGGTTGGCGGAGTTCATGTCCAATCCGACAGTGTCGGTGCAAGTCAAAGAGGTCAATAGTTATTATGTGTACGTCCTCGGCGAAGTATCAAAGCCGGGTAAGGTGCCGCTAAAATCCTATGCGACGGTTTTACAAGGCATCTCGTTGGCTGGAGGTTTCACAACGTTTGCTTCGAGAAATAAAATCCATGTGCTTCGGGTTGTGCCCAATGGTCAGGGGCAGCCGAAACAGGTTCAAATTCCTGTTCCCTATGAAGACATTATTCAAGGTAAAAACTCGGAGGGAAATTTCTTCCTCAAGGCTGGTGATGTCATTGTTGTGCCGTGACCAGTGCGTGAAGATACGTTGGTTGTGTTACGGCGTTTTTGCCCTGTTGTCGTGTTGGACTATATCCGACTCTGCCGCGCAACAGATACGCGTGGTGCCGTCACTTTCGGTTATTGAACAGTATGACAGTAACGTGTTTTTTACTCCGAAATCACAACTTCCGGCAGGGACGAAAGTTGATGATCTCATCACAACGGTTACTCCTCAGCTAAACTTCATGCAGGGCAATACGCTGGTGAAGACGAATCTGTCAGTCGGTGCAGTCATTCAAAAATTTATAAACAACTCGGATCTTGATAACGTCGGATTCAATGCGAGTGCGGGTATTGACCTGTCTCAGGCCGTGAATAGGGTGTTACCTCGAATGCGGGGATTTCGAATCTGGGGTACCTACTTGTATACACCTTCAGCGCCGGCGTTCGGTGCTGGCAGCCTCGGGGGCGGAGCTGGAATGGGAGGAGGTTTCGGTGGAGGGGGGGTTGGTTCCGGAGGGGTCGGTATCGCGGGCCCTATTGATTCTGGACTGCTCACGCAGCGAATTAGAACCACCATGTATAACATCGGGTTTGCGGACACCTACTCCCTCTCGCCGACCACCGATTTTCAAACTACATACACCTATTCCCAGCTTAGTTTTGGCGGTGCACTTACGCCGACTACGACAACTCCTGGTCAATCCTCAAATACGGTATTTGATACTACCACTCATGCCATTTCAGCGGGGCCGACGTCACGGATTTCGGCCATCGATACCTTGACCGTGAAGTATACGTTTATGCAAATGTCTCAAGCTCAATTTGGCGACTATGCTACGCATGGTGGGACACTTGGCTGGGGGAGGGCGTGGACGAAGGAATGGAGTTCTTCACTTAACGGGGGCCTGACTCTTGTTGAGCCTATTCCGGACACCTCTACTACTGGAGGGCAACGGAGAATCCCCGCCACAATGTTTCCAACTGGGGGCTTTAGCCTAACTTATGCCTCAGGCTCTTCTTTCCTTAGGAAGTTAGGCAGTGAAATTCAAGAGGCGACTGGAACGAGTGGTGCGGGTTCTGTAGGAGGTGGCGGCTTTCTTCCACTTCTTGCGGGCATGAATATGCCCGGAGTGATCGCGGCGCCAGGATCGTATCGGGTTACCCTCATGTATAATCTTGGCGTATTTCCAAGCTTCGTTCAATCTGCGGGACCCATATATACCCATACAATTCTATTAGGAAGCACCGCTGGCATTACAGACAGGTTGAGTGCTCAGGCGCTTTTTAATTACGCGAGAAGTAGTTTTACCTCGGAATCCATTGGTACGAACTTTGCCACCTACGGCACGACGGTATCTCTTAACTATCTAATCACGCCCATGTTGACTGCCAGACTTAGTCACCAGTGGCTCAAGTTTGACACTCAAACGAGTGGGGTGAGTGCTGCCGATTTCGGCTTTGCTAAACAAGTAGTTCTGCTTGGTTTTACATACGCGTATTCACCGCGAGGAGATTTTTTCCGGTCTGGTGCCTTCTGGGAAGGTCAGTCGGGTGCCTCCTCGTCTGCTGAGTCAGGAGTGGGTAAATCTGGATCAGGAGGAGTGGATACAAAGAAATGAACACGCGCACATTGTCTCCAGAGGATTATTGGCGAGCGGTTGTCAGCAGAAAGTGGTTTGTTATTTCTGCAATCTTGGTCTCGCTGAGTATTGCTGGTGTGGTATGTGCGCTCATGCCGAAGATTTATCAGTCAGCGACCAAAATGTGGTTTGAGGGTGCGAAGATCGAAGAGTCCATTGTGAGCGGGCCCACTCCAGCTGGAAGCGGCTATTCCCCGACACTGGATGATCGTGTCATGGAAGTGCGACAGTTTGTGATGGGGAGAAAAACTCTTGGGCAAATTGCGGGAGAGTTTGGGCTTTTTGGATACGAAAAGGATCATCCGGATGCTCCAGAATCAGAGAATGCCATCAGAGCCATGCGGGGATCGATTAAAGTTGAGCCTACCAAGGATAAGCTATTTATCACTCTTTCATTCTCTAATGAAGATCCGATCATCGCTAGAGATGTGACATCAAGACTTAGTGACCTGTTCATTGAGGAGACGTTGAAGGATCGGGAGCGAGGCGTTGAGGCGGCGGAGGATTTTCTTGGACTTGAGTTAAAACATGCAAAAGCTGAGCTCGAGATAAAGGAAAAAATTATTTCAGAGTTCAAACAACAACATCTCGGAGAACTTCCGCAGCAAATAGATGCCAATCTTCGTAAGCTAGATCGACTTCAGGATGACATGCGGTCGCAAAGTGAACAGGCACAGAATCTGGCCAATAGATTGGCCCAAATCGACAAGTCAGTTAAAGATTACGAGGAGACTGGAGAAATCAGTAGTGATTCGCCGGTGGGCGGTTCCAGCAAGCGCAATAAGGATCCACGCCTTGGGAGAATTAAGGAATTGGAGCGGCGCTTGGTGGAGCTGTCCTCAATATATAAAGAGACCTATCCCGATCTGGTACAAGTTAAGGAGGAGATTAAGAAACTCCGAGAGATGACTTCAGCTCAATATCGCGATTTGTTGCCTGATAGTGAGGGCGTTGAAGAACCGGTTGTAGTGAAAAAATCTAAGCGCAAGGCAATTGATCCATACCATGCTGAACTTCTCAAGCAGCGTGAGGAGATCGTTCTTGAATTGGATGCGGTAAAACGCCACCAGGCACATATTTCTAGTGAAATTTCTCAGTATGAACGGAGGGTGGAACGTACCCCAGAGCGAGAACAGAAACTAAAGACACTTGAACGAGACTATGAAAACCTTCAAAAGAATTATCAATCGCTTCTGGACAAGAAACTCAGTGCCGGTATGCAGAAGAGTTTGGCTCAAGGACGCAAGGGAGCCAAGTTTAGCATCGTAGATCCGGCCTATACCCCGGTTGTTCCTGTTGTGCCCAACATTCCTTTGATTATGGCGGCGGGACTGGTCCTGGGCTGCGCGTTAGGTTTTGGCGGTGCCGTCGGTCTTGAGCTTATGGGACGAGGATTCCGGTCTGCGGAAGAGGTTGAGCTGACCTTGGGCCTTCCGGTGATTGCGTCGATTCCACTCTACGAAAGTGCGTTCGGCGGATCAATGCAAACCGTGCGGGCACTTTCTGGCAAAAGCCGAAATGCTTCGGTGTTGCTCCCGCGTTATGGAAAGCAGGGGGAAAGTCTGGAGATTTCTGGAGGCCTTCCTGTTGCATCTGTTAGCAAGTCCAGAGGTGCCAATGGGAAACTAAATGATCCAACTCCTGGTCTGGAGTTGGTCTCAATGTGGCGACCGCTTTCATTTGTGGCGGAGCAATATCGTGTTGCGGCCACTCGGCTTGAGTTGATGACAGGGGATCGAAAGAGTACGGCGATAGTTGTGACCAGTGCTGTCATGGGAGAGGGAAAATCCTCTACAGCCCTTAATTTGGGCTACGTGCTGGCAAAAGACCTTGATCGTAAAACAATAGTGATCGATTGCGATCTCAAGAGGCCAATGCAACATATCTATGCAGGAGTTTGGCAGCAACCGGGTCTGGCTGAAGTTCTGCGTGGCACCAAGGTGGTCGAAGATTGCTTGCAGAGACTTGGGGAGGCGGGCCCATGGATTCTTACCGCAGGGTCGGTTGGAGATAACCCCTTGGCCTTATCGAAAATGCATCAGTTGGCTGATCTGATTGCTGAACTGAAAGAAAGATTTGATTACGTGATCATTGATGCTCCACCGGTGTTGCCACTTGCTGACATGCAGGTGTTGGCTAGCATGGGAGATCTTCTCGCTTATGTGGTGAAGGCAAGCATGACTGGTCGCGATGTTGTACAAAAGGCATTGAGAGTTATCGGTGATACCACCAATGTGGGGATTATCTTGAATGGCTTAGATGCACACACCACTCCCTATTACATGCAGCAGGAGTATTACCGCGAAGCTCACCATGAACAGCTCAAGTAAGTCCGAACAGGAGATCGGCCTCGAGACGGTGGTCAACCAACCACCACTGGTTTCGGTGTCGGTTAGCTTTCCTAAGTTCACCCGGCGAGTGTTAATTCTAGGTGTTGGGCCCCTTGCTCGAGATCTCTGTCAGACCCTTCTGTCTAAACGAACCGGTTTTACCGAAGTAGTGGGATTTCTTGATAAGGATGCGAGTCGGGTAGGTGAGCGGTTGGTAAATCCGAGCATCATCGGCACGTACGATCAACTATTTGAGATTGCGGAGCGATATCAAGTTCATACCGTGGCCGTGTGTTTGGAAGATCGTCGCGCAGTTCTGCCCGTTCAAACGCTGTTGGACATGAAGGCCATGGGGCGTGATGTTGTTGATGGCCACTATTTGTATGAGGAAGAATCTGGCCGCCTTTCGATTGACCATCTCAAGCCGAGTGCACTCATTTTTTCGACGGGGTTCCGGCGTCGATTAGTCACGATGCTCTTGAAGCGGTGCCTGGATGTTTTAGTGGCAATCGTAGGAATAGTCGCACTGGTGCCGCTAGTATTGCTTCTCTCTATCCTTATCAAAGTAGACTCGTCCGGTCCTGTGTTCTACCGGCAAATGCGAGTTGGGCTTCGCGGCCGCCCCTACATGATCTGGAAGTTCAGGTCCATGCGGCAGGATGCTGAACAAAGCGGGGCGAGATGGGCCACAAGTGAAGATCCTAGGGTATCCAGAGTTGGTCGATGGATTCGGAAGTGGAGGTTGGATGAACTTCCTCAACTAATCAATGTGATGAGAGGCGAGATGAGTTTGGTTGGCCCAAGACCAGAGCGGCCGGTGTTTGTGCAGGAACTCAGAAACACCATACCTTATTACGATCTCAGGCATACCGTCCGTCCAGGAATCACAGGGTGGGCACAAACCCGTTTTCGGTATGGTGCATCGAAGGAAGACTCGCACGTCAAGCTTCAATATGACCTCTTCTATGTGAAGAATTTGTCACTGGCCTTGGATTTGCGAATTGTTATTCATACAGTGAAAGTAATGTTGATGGGTGAGGGGGCACGGTAGGGGGCGCAAATGCCTGAGTCAATTCCTAGACATTGTTTGTCATTTGATGTCGAAGAGCATTTTCAGGTTTCGGCATTTGAAACCCCTATGCGAAGAAGGCACTGGGGGCAATTTGAGAGTCGCGTCGAAGACAATACTGAGAGACTGCTTGGATTGCTTGAAAATAGAGGCGTTCGCGCAACCTTTTTTATTCTAGGATGGGTAGCAGAGCGGTATCCTTCATTGGTTCGTCGTATTGCATCCGGTGGACACGAAGTGGCTTCACATGGGTATGCCCATGAACTCATAACAAGCCAAACTCCTAGTACTTTTCGCGAGGATATTCGTAAGGCCAAAGGTATCTTAGAGAACATTCTTTCTCAGCCTATGCTTGGCTATCGTGCACCGAGCTTTTCCATCACCAAAGATACGATGTGGGCGACTCAAATTCTGGTTGAAGAGGGCTATGTCTACGATTCCAGTATTTTTCCGGTACTCCATGATCGCTACGGTGTGCCCTCTGCAAACCCTGAGGCGCATCAACTGTTGACCGAATCAGGTCTCCTGTGGGAGGTGCCCCCCTCAACGGTTAAGTGCTTGGGGGTGCGGCTACCCGTTGCGGGGGGTGGGTATTTTAGGTTGTATCCGTATGCACTGTTGCGTGCACTCCTTCGCAAGTTGGAAGCCGAGGGGACTTCACTTGTGATGTATATGCATCCGTGGGAATTCGACCCGGATCAGCCAAGAATGGAAGGTTCATTGGTGTCGCGAATGCGACACTACTTGAATCTTGATAAGACCGAAATCCGAATGCGGGAACTCTTGCAAGATTTCTCTTTTGCTCCAATTCGAGAAGTCTTTCCACAAATTGAACAAATGCACAGTGCGCGGCTGGTTCCTCAGATTTCGGGAGTGTAGGTGCATTCTGGAAAGAGTCCGTCAGCGGTTATACCCAGTTAGTGTTCTTCCCAGGGAAATTTTTGAAATTGACGATGCCAGGCTTCTCTGACGTTTTGTTGCTCGCGATTAGATAGTTCCTACTTTCGACAACAGTCAAACTGTGCTGACGTTCAGTAGTCGCATCGTGGGTCGACTTCTTGCCTATTGGGGCGCATTGCGAGAGTGGTATCAGCAGATCCCGTCCCGAGTCGCTTCTCTCACATGCATAAGCGCGGGTGCTGGTAGTTCAACAGGATGGTTCTCTGCCTCTCGAGAAGCGTATTTGCTTGCCTCCATTGAGTGTGCACTATTCTTCGATCATAAGCAGCGCATTTGATTAGGATAGAAATCATTTCCTGCCGGCTGTGCTACTCTTGTGGTGTGGATCCGTCAACATTCGTTGACACATTCCACTTGGGAAGACCCATGAAAAGAAGTGGATTCCGGTTATTTGCTCGAGATGGAGCAGAGAGGTAGTTGTGCCGGAACTTTCGTGTCGGGTGGCGGAATCCAATAGCTAGCTAGGTATCAGGATGGAATCTACAGTAGAGCAAGAAAGCATGGCCGTGCTGGTAATAGAACCCCGCACAGGTTATGCCCAGGTGGGATGGCGTGAATTGTGGGCTGCACGGGAATTGTTGTACTTTCTCGCATGGCGTGATCTCAAAACCCGCTATGCTCAGACCGCTATCGGGGCTGGCTGGGCCCTCATGCAGCCGTTGCTCAGCACGCTGATCTTCACCCTAGTATTCAGTTACTTGGCAAAAGTGCCTTCAGATGGACTGCCTTATCCACTCTTTGCATTCGCTGCCATTCTGCCATGGTCCCTGTTTGCGAGGAGCCTGGAGCGCAGCACATTGAGCGTGGTGACCGAAGGCGGCCTGATTAAGAAAGTCTACTTTCCACGGCTGATCATTCCAATCGCTGCCACCTTCATTAATCTCGTTGATTTTACCGTCGGTCTGCTGATCCTTATGGGAATGATGACCTGGTATCAAGTGCTGCCCCAGTGGACGGTGTTGTTTCTGCCTCTGTTCGTTCTTGTCGCACTGCTCACGGCGTTGTCGGTAAGTCTGTGGCTGTCGGCTCTCAATGTGAAATATCGTGATGTGGCTTCGGTCGTCCCATTGGTGACGCAGTTGTGGATGTTCGCCTCTCCGGTGCTCTACCCAGCATCTCTGGTACCCGAGTCGCTCCGGTGGTACTACGGTTTAAATCCTATGGCAGGTGTGATTGAGGGATTTCGGTGGGCGCTACTCGGCAAGTCGGCCCCCGACTGGACTATGGTGGCGGTGAGTTTGGGTGTCGTGGGATTCTTGCTGATAGGAGGTGTCATGTTTTTTCGGAGGGTGGAGCGAACCTTCGCCGATCTGATTTAGATGAGCAACACCGCTGTCAGCGTCACCGGGCTCTCCAAGCGCTATCGCCTGGGGACGACGCATGCTCAAGACGGCTCTCTGGCCGGAGCCTTGACGCGTGGGCTCCGCCGCCTCATCGGTGGACCGTCGGCTTCCCCC
>WBZN01000219.1_pt1 | contig 70620 bp, 59 predicted proteins | sample 5204281 | NCBI WGS metagenome assembly WBZN01 (sample SAMN12344347, study PRJNA552823) | activated sludge metagenome | biome: Activated sludge suspended growth; feature: Nitrification reactor; material: Wastewater; isolation source: activated sludge from nitrification reactor of wastewater... | reverse complement strand
CGTTGCCCGCCACGGTCGCGGCTTCTTCCTCCAGCGCGAAGATCTTGCCTTCCGGCATGGTCATTTCGATCTTCCGCTCGAAGTCCACCTCGATCGCATCCGGGGCCTTCGGATTGAGCTTCATCGGACGATCCAACGCCACGACGTTGAAGCTCTTCACCGGAGAATCCGACGGACAGACGGAATTTGGTGTCGCCGGGATCCCGAGAGGATTGGTCCCCTTGGGCAACGGCATCAGATCCGCCACTGGCTTATCGAGCACGCGCAGGATGCCCCATCCACCTTCGGCGAAGTGTGACGTTCTGCCGTTGAAGTGGATGTAGTCGCCCGGCATACCCTGGAATCCGCCCGCCTTGGTCACGAGGTCATACCGTTCGGCGATCCCGACGTGAATCGAGTTCTTCCGGTTGGCATCCGCCGCGTACCGTTCCGTGAGGAAGGTATGTCCGGCGATCGTCCAGACGTGGGATTCGTTCATGAGCTGATGCAACAGGCGGAACACCATGGTGTCGCCCGTGTACGCCCGCACAAGCGGCGTACCCGGATCACCGTGGACCGCGCTGCTGAACAGCTTGGAGGTGTCCGGATTGTTGGACAGGCGCTGTGCAAACGGAGCCGCGCGGAAGTTGAAACCGCTACCGGTCGTGTGCGTACCGCCGTTGATGTACTTGTTCGGCGCATTCAGGATCTTGTCCGGCATCTGGAAGGACACCGTTTTTCCTGCTTCCAGCGCCACTTCGATCGGCTGTCCGGGAGGATTGCCGGCTTCAATGACGTTGACGGTGTGCGGAACCGTGTCGTGGATGGAGACCATCAACTCACGGAAGCTCCCGCTGACACCGGCACCGATCGGCTCGTTGCTGTGAATGTCCGCGATCGGACCGCTATACACCAACTTGCCGTTCTTCGGATCATGATAGGTGGATCCGTATGGCTCCACGATCGTCACGCCGAACCCGCCATGGGGCCAGGTCGTCGCGCCGAACGCGTGGTCATGCCAGAACACCGTGCCCATATCCACGTCCACCCACCACCGATACCGCACGAACTCCGGCGATACGAGATCGCCCGCCGGGTGGTTGTGCTTCAGCGGCTTGAAGAACGTGACCACATCGCCCTTGATCTCCTTGACCCGAGCGACTTCCTGACAGCTCTTATCCCGCGGCAGTGACGCGGCAGGATCGTTGCCCTTCTCCAAACAATCCATGCCCACCATCAACTCGGTGTTGACGTGGAACGCGGTGGCGCCGGGCGCCATCTGGATCTTAATGGAGGAGGCGCCGGCTTTGGCTTCGCCGGTCAGCTTCGCGACCATCGGAGCCGGCAAACCATGCTTGGTCTTCTTCCCCCACATGGTGAACGGCCGGACCGACATTTCGTACTCCATCCCGGAGATGACACCGTCGGAATTCCCGGTGTCGAACTGGAAGAAGTGGGGATGGATGTTGATCTTGGACGACTGGAAGTTCGTGTAATCGTCGTCGTCCCATTCGCTGGTCAACAACAAGTCCACGCAGTCGTACACGTTGGCGCGGATGACGGCGGGCAGTTTCAGATCGTCATTGGCTCTGGTCAAACGCTCTTCTTCGTGAAGCACGTAGATCAGACCATCCTTGTCCACCATGGCCGGCTCTTTCCCTTGCTTCTTGGCGAGGGTGATCGGCATGCGGACAAAGTGAATATTGTAATGCTTCCGATTGGCATTGTCAGGGCACAAGCTCCAACGGCCCTGTTCGCCCGGCAACGCCGGCTCGGAGGTCCGCTCACCGTTTGCATCCTGGTGAATCGGCTCCAACCATGGCGCACCGCTGTGATTCGCCGAGAACGGCACACGTTTGCCGAAGTGCGGCTTGAACAACGGCCAGGCCATTTTTCCTGTCGTCGGATCGAACAGGATCGCCGGTCTGGTGCTGTCGTCCCACTTGGCGGCCCAGGCATACTTCGGATTCGGAGCGGTGCTCTCCCGCTCGCCGCGGGCGATGTTGCCGTCCCACTTCCAGTCCCACACCGTTGAATCGTAGGCCATGATCTGGCCCTTCTCATCGTTGGTGTGGCCCGGTTGCCCCTGAGCCGGCACGAACATCTCCACCCAATCCTTGATGTTCACGATCACAGGATCGGACTTCCAGTTCGTCTTCTGGCTCTTGTCGACGATCTTGAAGGTCTTGCCGAACCAGTCGACGGTCGTGCCGATCAACTTATCCGACGAGACACCCTGCTTCATACGGCCCACACGATCGGGCAATTCGCGCATATCCGGCATCGTGTCGGTGTGCGCATTGCCGACCTGCAACGTATTGTAGAACCGGCCGTACCCCCACATGCCCGCCACATAGTGGTGCGCGACGTGGCAGTGATAGAGGAATTCGCCGGCCAGGTGCTGACAGCCACCGCCGCCGCATTCCGGTTCCAAGTCGAGCGCTTCGGATGGACCAACCACTTCCACGTCCACCCGATCGGACTTCGTCCGGACCACAGGATACTTCACGGGGCCGTCCTGTCCCATCGCCCAGAGGGTGTTCGGTTCAGTCCCCGGGCTGCGCTGCCAGCGGATGGTTCCGCTGTGCGGATGGTGAGAGTGGAACACTTCGGATCCACCATGGACCAACCGCCACTTGACCGGGTCACCAATGTAGCCGCGGGCTACCGTGGTGGGAGGATCACCGAAGGTGTAGGCGCTGTAGGCCAGCGACTCATCTTCGAAGCCGAAATATTCATGCTGCAAATGCATCTGATCGATGCCGAACGGCTCGCTGCGATAATTGATCGCGCGGCCACCCGGACGATAGGCGTCCGTCAACGGATCTCGCTGCGGCAAGAAGTCACCCTTCTTGTTCAGCGGCCGGAAGGCTTCGTCGCCGATCTCGTGATAGAACAACACGAACTCGCGGAAGTCCGGTCCGGACCCGTTGTCGATCATGACTTGCCATCCGCCGGTGGTGTCAGGCGCGGCGCCCGTGCCAAGCGGATCGAGGTACTTGGAACCTTTGGGCTCAACGATGAAGGCGCCGAAGAGACCCAGCACCGTCAACTCGCGATCATGGCTCCAGGAGTGGAACTGACGCACACCTTCCTGCATGTTCGGATGGATGTACCACTCGAACTCCTGCGCCTTACCCGGCGACACCACCGTATCCGGGTTCGTCGTCGTGGCAGGCTTACCCGTCGAGCTCACAATCATGCTGGAGGCCTGGATAACCAAGCTGCCATCCTCGCCTTCCATCTGATTGCGCAACGTCATCCTGACGCAATCACCCTGGTTGGCACGGAGCACCAACGGTTGAATTGCGTCGCCCTGGTTTCCGGTGGTCACCGCACCAGGATCAAATCCATCTTTTTCGCGCGCTTCCTTATTCTTGGCTTCTTCCGCGCGAACCTTGTCGATCTCCCCGGTATGGACGTACATGTACCCGGGATAGAAGTCCAACCAGCGATTCAAGCTGATTTCGATGTTGATCATCGACACGTCGTACGTCTTCACCGGCGCATTGGCGGGACATTTTCCGCCCGATGTCATGACCGGCTCACCCTTCGACGAATCGGAGGCCAGCAGGAAGCTGCTGCCATCCTGCCCCATATACTGGTGCATCATCGACATTTCGTTGAATGCACCGGAGGTTTGTTGCGCCTTCGCATCCGTCTGCGCCTGCTGTTCCAACTTCTCCATCAGGCGGTGGTGCTGCATCTCCATCTTCTCTGCATTACCGGCCCGACCCTCCATGGCGTTTTCCACCACGGTCTGACCCTTGAGGGTCTGAGTCCAACCAGGCATGGCAACCGGCGTCGCGTGTCCCTCGTGCGACTGATCGCCCGGCCCAGCTGCAAACACCCACGGCGCCGCGAGCAAACTGCCCGAGAGCAGCGCCGCTTGCAGGCTCAGCATCGCTTTGCGACTGATGCGCCTGCGCTTTGACTGCACTGAAGACCTCATATGTCGGCCTCCCTCCTTGATAATCCCGCGCCCTTCCGCGGGAGTGGTTAAAAAACGTGGTCGTGTGACCGGCCTCCGTCAGGCAGGACCCCGGCTGTTCCGGCCTCTTCCCCTCTTCCTCCACGAAACGCTCCAAAGGAAAAAAGGGCTGGTGAAGGATGTCCTCAAAGTTCGAGGGAGCAGGTCATTCGGAGGCCGGTCCTAATCACCCGCACCTTCACCAGCACTGCCCAACATCGCAATTGGTGTGCCCCCGCTGGGGATATACCTAGCGATGCTTAAAGGTGCTATGTTTTCAGTAACTTGTGGAACTTCGTAGGAGGAATTGAAGAGGCGTGAAACGCTACAGTTTTTCTAGACGATTAGACAGCTTGCAGGGATGTCGATATAGAACCTTAGAATACAATGACTTGCACTGTCCAATTGGCTGGACGCCAACATAGCCAAGTATGGGGCGGTATGGGGCAAACATCGCAGTCGCAGGCAGCGGGAAAGAACCCAGCGAACTGTTTCTGAAAGGAGTTGTTGATATGACGGGAGCAGGAACAACGCGGCAGATCGGAAGGGTCTTTTGCCTGGCTACTGGATACCGAAGTCGTGAAGTTTATTATAAAGGCTGGCTCGGCTGATCTTCAGAAGACGAGCCGCCTTCATCCTGTTTCCCGATGTCTGCTGCAGGGCCTGAAGAATCCGGGCCCGTTCAGCCTGCCTCGCCGCATCTCGCCCGACGCTACGCAGGTCTAGGGGCTCGGCATGAGATTTCAAATTCACCAGATCGGTACAGGTCAACTCGGGATGCGTCGTGGTCACGACGGCCCGCTCGATATAGTGCTGCAGTTCTCGCACATTTCCCTGCCAGGGTGCAGCCGTCAAGGCGCGCATGGCCTCTTCGCTCACCTGACGAAGTTCTTGCCGGTGTCGTTGGCATGAGTCGGCGATAAACTTGCTGACCAAGAGCGGAATATCCGCTCTCCGCTCTCGCAGTGGGGGCAAATGCACAGGTAACACGGCCAAGCGGTAATACAGGTCTTGTCGGAAAGCCTTCGCCTTGACGAGATCGTTTAAATCTTTATTGGTGGCGGAAATGACACGGACATCGATCTTAATGGGCTGAGTTCCACCGACTCGCTTGATTTCGCCTTCCTGTAGAACTCGCAGCAATTTCGCCTGGAATGTCGGGGACGTGTCCGCAATCTCATCCAGGAAAATGGTTCCCCCGTCGGCTTCTTCAAACAAGCCCGGCTTGGCCCCGGCCGCGCCGGTAAACGCGCCTTTGACATGGCCGAAGAGCTCACTTTCGAGCAAGGTCTCGGGGAGCGCGCCGCAGTCCACCACCACAAACGGCTTGTCGCGACGATAGCTGGCTTGATGAATGGTCCTGGCAACAAGTTCTTTTCCCGTCCCGCTTTCACCTTGGATCAGCACGGTCGCCGAGCTATCGGCCACAAGCCGGATCAGGTCAAACAACTGCTGCATGACGGAACTGGCGCCGACGAGGTCGCCCAACCGCGACTCGGTGCGTTCCGGACGCGACCGACCCAATTTTTGCTGAAGGAGGGATTTCGGAAGGGTCTGAGGATCCGATGCCTTATGAAACAGGACGAGCACAGACCCGACATCGCCCGACGCAGACATGAGCGGGAAAGCTTGATGCATGCCGCAGGCCGTGCCGTCGCCAGAGCTGTTACAGGCAACCGTACGAACCTCCCGCGTCTCGAAGACGGATTCAGCCGGGCAGGTTCCGCAGGGATCCTCCAATTGAACAAAGGCTTGATAACATTTGGCTGGTTTGCCAGCAGTGGCAGCCCCTCCATCCTTCGTCCAGGCCGCATCATTCGCGTAGACCACATTCAGGTCCCGGTCCATGACGGCGACACGGTCGGTCAGCCCGTCGGCGAGTTGCCGCAGAGCCTCCAAGCGAGCGGCAAGGATGGGGTCAGCGAAAGGAGAAAGGGAGAGGGACGTTGCTGGTGCGTGAGATCCGGCCATCTCATCACTCCTCATCTCAGAATGAACCAAGTAGGGCCTTTCTTCACAATCAGGCCCCTATATGTACTACGCCCAGGGGGGAGAAGACAACCCTCCCCCGTGGAGGGCAACCGGCCTAAACGCCCGTCCAGAGCGGTCCTTCAGTGAAGCGACGGCTCCTCCGTGAGGGGGTCGGACCGGTGGAGAAGCCGTTTGACCGTCGCCTTTAATTCCGACAACCGCACCGGCTTGTCAAAATAGGCCGTGGCGCCGCTTCTGAGGGCTTCCTCTTTGGTCCGCGCATCCCCGAAAGCCGTCATCACGATGATGGGGCACGCGGGGACGCAGTCTCTCAGTCGATGCACATACTCGAAGCCGCCCGACGGCATTTTCAAATCCGTCACGATCAAATCCGGGGCGGCCCGCATCACAGCCTCTAACCCCTCGATCCCATTGTGCGCTTCCCGCAACTGATACCCCTCCCCCCACAACTCATCGCACAGCAGGCTTCGCATGTCCTTATCATCTTCCACCACCAGGAGCACGGCTGGGGTTGTCCCTTTCACGTTGAGGCTCCAGTACGCGACACTCATGACAGGGCAGCCGTCGCAAACTATATGCCATGCGCTTACTTCCCGGACATGGCGTAACAGCTTGCCTTCATTGGATATTTTGCAGTGCAGGAATTTTCCAACAGAGATGGAGCCTCGGTATCGTTGGTGAGAAAGACCCCACATTCCGAGACCGATTGCCCCGAACCGCTACAGCCAGGTCGGTATGTACCTGTAGCACTGCGCTGTACGTGCAAAGGTGGAGGGAAGGACTTACGAGTTACGAATTATGCGTTCCGACTCGGATCACCATGGATCGGCAAGCAGATGGTGAACCGCGTTCCCGCTCCTGGTTGGCTTTCCACCTGAATCGTCCCGCTATGTTCTTCGATGATACCCCGAACCACGGTCAAGCCTAAGCCCGTCCCCTTTCCGAACTCTTTGGTCGTGAAAAAAGGATCGAAGATTTTCGCAATGATCTCCTGCGGCATTCCATGGCCCGTATCGGCGATCGTGACTGTGACCATGCCACGATCCGGCAGGGGCGCCAGCGTGACGCGCAGCGTCCCCCCTTCTGGCATGGCATGGATGGCATTCATAACCAAGTTGATCAGCACCTGGCTCATCTGATCGGCATCGGCATGCACGAACGGGCAGGCGTCGGCAAACGACGTGTCGACCGTAATACGGCTGCGAGACAGACGTTCTTGAAAAATTTCCAAATTATCTTCGATGGCCTGACGGAGGTCCAGCGCGCGATGCTCAACCGGCCGCCGCCGCGCAAAGGCCAGCAGCTGGTTCATGACCCGGGTGATGCGCTCGACCTGGCTGATGATCGTTTGGAGGCCCTTCTTCACGGATTCCTCTTTGGTCCGCTCCATCAAATACTCGGCTCGACCAAGGATCACGTTCATGGGGGTCCCGATCTCATGCGCCATGCCGGACGCGACGGTCCCGAGTTCCGCCACCCGCTCGGTCCGGCGAAGCTGCGCTTGCAGCCGTTTTCGCTCCGTCACATCGCTGGCGATGCCGTCGATGCGCACCGGATGACCCGCTTCATCCTTGATGATACGGCCGCGGTCATGCACCCAGCGCACATCACCGTCCCGCCGCACGATACGGTATTCGACATCCAACTCACCGGTGACCTGAAGGTCGCGCACGGCCTGTTCAGCCATCGCACGATCGTCGGCATGTACAAGCTCGAGCCATAACGACGGACGGGCGACAAATTCTTCTGCTGGCCGGCCATAGATCCGCGCCACAGACGGACTCAGATAGTAGATGGCCGACAAATCCAACGTGGAGGACCAGACCACATCCTCCATCGCGCCCAACAAACTTTGCAGCCGCTCCTGGCTTTCCCGCAATCGTTGTTCCCCGACCTTCCGCATCGTGATGTCGCGCAGCACGATGAGAATGCCCGCCCCGTCCTGGTCCCGGAAGTGCGCCGCCCGGACGGCGACATCCACCATCGCCCCGTCCAGGCGCACAATCTGCTCCTCAGCCTCCGGCACTGCGCCGCCCCCTGCGAGCAGATGCCGGATACGCTCGGCGACCGACTCGTGATAGTCCGGCTGAATCACGTCATAGACCCATTTTCCGTGCAGTTCCTCCGCCTGGGCGGCGCCGAATAGCCCCAATCCCTGCTCGTTGGCGAACAAGATTCGGTTGTCCCGCACGACGAGAATGGCGTCCGGCAGAACAGCAAGGAGCCGTCGATACCGCTCCTCGCTTTGACGCAACAACTGCTCGGCTTTTTTCCACTCGGTAACATCGCGCGTCACCCCTAACACCGCCGTGATCTGTCCGTCGGCCGCGCGCAGAGGCACCAGATGCGTGTCCAACCAACGAGGCGTGCCCAGGAGGCCGACGATCTGGAATTCCAACCGGCCCGCCTCTCCTGCTCCCGCTTTGCGAACGAGGTCGCGAAAGACGGTTCGCGATTCCACGGCGACCAGATGGCAGATGTCTTGGCCGACGACGTCCGCATTGCTGGCGGCCTCGACCATGGCCAGGCCTGCGGCATTCATCGTTCGAACCGTGCCATCGAGCCCCAGCACCTTGACGCACTCCGGCTCCGTTTCGATGATCGCGCGCAACAGGGCTTCGCGCTCCGCCAATTCCTGTTCCAGCCCTTTTCGTACCGTAATGTCGCGAAGGATAACCGTGTAGTACCGCGTCCCCGCCACGCCGATTTGCGAAATGGCTGCCTCGATGGGAAATTCCTCGCCGGAGGAGCGCATCCCCATAATCACTCCCAACGCCCCCATTTGACGCGTGGTGATGCCCGACCGCCCGAACTCCCGGATGTGCTCCGCATGCGCGCTGCGAAACCGCTCGGGAATCAGGCGGTCCAACGGCCGCCCCAGCATGTCCTGCGCGCTCCATCGAAACATGTCCTCCGCAGCCTGATTGAACAGGACAATCTTCTGGCTTTCATCGACCGTGATGATGGCATCCATGGCCGATTGCACAATCCCTTCGAAGCGCAGCTTGTCATGCTGCAGCTCCGCTTCGGCCCGGCGTTGTCCGGCCATCGCCCCTTCCACGGCAGCTTCTGCATGGGCGATGGCCTCTGCGGCCCCGGCAGGTGTCGATTCCTTTTGCGTTGGCTCAGTCAACGTCATGGGGCGCGCCGGCTCCACGTTATTCCGACGATCCTTCATGAGGAACACACAGGCGGCCATGAGTCCAGTTCCCAAGAGTCGATTGATCCACGAGGACACCGGGAGAACCCCCTCAGGGGAGGCGATCGCCCCGATCACGATCAGCAACGCGACCAGTCCCACACCAAAACGTGGCGCGCCGGCCCGGGAGCTGGTCGCCGTCAGCGCAAGAGGAATGGCATACACCAGCCAGACCGCATACTCGGGCGGTAGCGACAGGTCGAGGAGGAAGATTCCCAGGGTCAGCAGCGCAGGGCCGCCATATTCAAGGAGCAAGGATTTTTGCGAAAGAGGGTGCACGGCGATGGCTCCCCGCACGACGGTGAGACGTGGAATCTACGCGTCTGAGTGTGGTTTGCCCTCGATCTCGGCGAGTTTGCGGTAGAGGGTCTTGCGGTCGATGCCCAACACATGCGCAGCCTGATATTTGTTGCCGCCCGTCTTCTCCAGGATTTTCACGATATATTCCTTTTCCACTTCATGGAGCGGCAAGGTTCGTTCGGCCGCTTCGTCGAGAATCCGGCGATCTCCACGAGCGCCCTGAACCTGAATGGGCAAATCCTCCGCGCCGATCACGTCGCCATGACTCAACGTCACCGCACGTTCGATGACATTCTCCAATTCCCGCACATTGCCCGGCCAGGCATAATCGGCCAGCATGGCAAGCGCCGGTTCGCTGAGCCCTTTCACCTGCCTGCCGCGGGCGGCCGCGCACTTTTTCAGAAACGCATCCACCAGGATCGGAATATCTTCCCGCCGTTCCCGCAAGGGCGGCAATCGCAATTCGATGACATTGAGGCGGTAATAGAAATCTTCCCGGAATCGCTTGTTCTTCACTTCATCGACGAGATTCAAGTTGGTCGCGGCAATGATCCGCACATCCACAGGAATGGACTTGGTGGCGCCGACACGCCGGATCTCCCGCTCTTGAATGGCGCGCAGCAATTTCGCCTGCAACATGAGCGGCAACTCGCTGATTTCATCGAGAAACAGCGTACCCTTCTGGGCCTCCTCGAACAACCCGCGCTTATCCATTTTGGCATCGGTGAAGGAGCCCCGCATATGGCCGAACAGTTCACTTTCCAAGAGCTGTTCGGGAATCGCCGCGCAGTTCACCGGGACGAACGGCGCATCCCGCCGGTCGCTGTTGTAGTGAATCGCCTTGGCCACCAATTCTTTCCCGGTGCCGCTTTCGCCGGTGATCAGCACGTTGGTCGGACTGTCGGCCACCCGCCGAATCAAATCGAAAACGGCCTGCATCGGCTTGCTCTTGCCGAGGATCTGATGGAAGCTGTATTCCTTGTGCACTTCCTTGCGGAGGCGACTCACCTCCCGCCTGAGCGACGCTTCACGCACCGCGCGCTCCACCACACGAACCAGCTCTTCGGTCTTCACCGGCTTGGTGAGATAGTCGCTCGCCCCATGCCGCATCGCGTCCACGGCGGTCTCCACCGTGCCGAAGGCCGTCATCAAGATCACGCCGATATCGGGGTATCGCTGCTTGATTTCCGCGAGGAGTTCCGTGCCTTGCATCCCTTTCATGCGCAGATCGGTGAGGACGACGGCATAGTCTTCCTCGCTCAGCTGTTGAAGCGCCTCGTCTCCGCTCCCCGCCCCCATGCACTGATGTCCGCGGCCCTGCAGCACATCGCAGAGGAGGCTCCGCATGTCGGCGTCGTCATCCACCACCAAGACCGCGCCCCATTCCTCAGTCATACCTCGTCCCTCACTCGCTCTTGACTGCACGACCAGCCTCCCTGATGTCCGCGGGCACAGACTAATGGGGGCAATCCTACGGGGTCAAGGGGCGTCCTGCCGCAAGCTGCTTCCGCATTCTGTTGCATAATGCCCCAACATTGCTGACGTGCGAGCAGCCCAATCCATAACCAGCTACGACAACGTTCCATTTCATCCGGAATAGAACCGGCACCTCTCTTGCCTCTTCCATAAGAGAAACGGAAGGAAAACCATGGCCTCAGACCGTTCGGAACGTGACCAGCCGCGAACTTCCCACCCTACGCCAGTCGTCATCACTGCCGAGCCGGTAGTGCAAGGTCAAGGCCATACTCAAGCACCCGCAACCATCGGCCAACGCCCGCTCCCCCGCAGCCGCCGACGAGGGCCGATCATCATTGGAATAGTGATCGTCCTCGCCCTGTTGGCCGCCGCGCTCTGGCACTGGTGGTCCAATGACCCGGTGAATGGTCATTATAAAACCGTGACGATCGATCGCGGGCCGATCACCTCCCTCGTCACCGCGACGGGAGCCGTCAACCCGGTGATCTCCGTGCAAGTCGGCAGTCAGGTCTCCGGAAAAATCGCCAAACTCTATGCCGACTTTAATTCCGTGGTGCGGGAGGGGCAGGTGCTGGCGTCGATTGATCAGAAGCCCTATCAAGCCAAGGTGAGCCAAGCCAAGGCGGCGCTCAAAAGCGCGCAAGCCGGTCTCGCGAAAGCCCGGAACATGCTCGTGCAAAAAACACTGGAACTGAATCGCATGGCCGCGCTGCGTGAGCAACAGTTCGTCGCTCAGGCGGATCTGGATCTGGCGCGCACCAATGCACGCGACGCCGAGGCACAAGTGGATGTGTCTGAAGCACAAGTCGATCAGGCCAAGGCCACACTGGCGTCCGCCGAATTGGATCTCGGCTACACCACTATTTACTCCCCGGTGAATGGCACGGTCGTCTCGCGCAATGTCGAAGAAGGACAGACCGTCGTCGCCAGTTTTCAAACGCCCACGCTCTTCGTCCTCGCGCAGGACCTCACCCGCATGCAGGTGATTGCCAACGTCAGCGAATCCGATATCGGCGGGGTTACCGAAGGCAAATCCGCGGACTTCCGGGTGGATGCCTATCCGAGGGAATCCTTCCATGGCATCGTGACGCAGGTCAGAAATGCGCCTGTCAGCATCCAGAACGTCGTGACCTACGATGTGATTATTTCCGTCGAGAACCCTGAACTCAAACTGAAACCCGGCATGACCGCCAACATCACGATCGTGACCGCCCGCAATGAAGACGCGCTTCGCGCCCCGAACGCAGCGTTGCGATTCCGCATGCCGGGGGTGCCGGTGGATCGCAAAACGCCTCAACTCTGGATACTCGACACGACGGGGCGCGTGCGGTCGGTTCCGGTCACCCTCGGCATTGCGGATTCGTTGTATACGGACATCGCGTCAAGCGATGTCCGTGAAGGAGAGGCCGCCATTGTGGGCCTCACGACGGCGGAAGATACCGCGCAGGAAAAACTGCCGCCGGGGTTTGAGTTCGGACCGAAGATGCGGTGAGCCATCCCTTATGAACTTTCTCTGGTTGACGATTCAATCCGCGCTGCGCGTGCTCCGGCGTAATCCCCTGCGCGCAGGCCTGACTATGCTGGGCATCATCATCGGAGTCGGCGCCGTGGTCGGGATGGTGAGTCTCGGACAGGGCGCCACTGCCTCGGTCCAACGCGAAATCGCCAACCTCGGCACGAACGTCCTGATCATCATCCCCGGCGCCACCACGACCGGCGGCGTACGCGGCGGGCTCGGGAGCGTCTCGACCCTGACCGTAGACGATGCCCGGGACATCGAAAAACGCGTCGGCGACATCGGCCTGGTTACCTACGCTTCACGCTCGGTGTTGCAGGCCATTCATGAACACAAGAACTGGAACACGATCGCCATTGGCACGACCACCGCGTTTCCCGACCTTCGCAACTGGCCGGTGGCCACTGGCAACTTTTTCACGCAGGCCGACGAAGACGCCGCCGCCAAGGTAGTGGTGTTGGGAAAAACCGTCGCGGATAATTTATTCGAGCGTGGCGAAGAGATCCTCGGCGCGCAGATCCGGATCAAGAACGTGCCCTTGCGCGTGATCGGCGTCCTCTCGTCAAAGGGCCAATCTCTCTCAGGACAGGATCAGGACGACATCGTCATCCTGCCGTTCACCACCGCGGAACGGAAGGTGCTGGGCACCAAGTTCCTGGGAACGGTCGGGATCATCATGGTCGCCACTCAACATCGGTACAGCGTGCCGACAGCCGTGGCAGAAATTACGGACCTGCTACGCGTGCGACACCGGATTCATCCCGCAGAAGAAAACGATTTCACCATTCGCACGATGGAGGACGTGGCAAAAACCGTCGCCGGAGCCAGCCGCACCATGATGATGATGCTCCTGAGCATTGCTTCCATTTCATTGGTGGTGGGCGGTATCGGCATTATGAATATTCTTCTCGTATCAGTGACGGAGCGCACGAGGGAAATCGGCATTCGCATGGCGGTCGGAGCCAAACGCGCCCACATTCTGCTGCAATTTCTGGTCGAAGCGATCATCCTCACGGCAATCGGCGGGGTAGCCGGTGTGGTGTTCGGCATTCTGGGGGCGCGTGTGCTGACACACCTGATCGGCTGGCCCACCATCATTTCCTCTCAATCCATCGCGGTGGCGTTTCTGTTCTCGCTCGCGGTGGGGATCTTCTTCGGACTTTATCCAGCCAACAAGGCCTCGCGCATGAACCCGATCGAAGCGCTGCACTATGAGTAGGCGCTGATCACGAGGGAGACGGCAGGATGTTCAACAGGGTCATCGAGACCGCCAAGCTGAACGCGAGAAGGACCGGAGATCTTTTTAACGCCCTGACACTTGTTGTTCCGCGTGGTAGGAGCTACGAACCAGCGGGCCAGATTCGACATGACGGAAGCCGAGGGCGAGGCCCTCTTCTTTCAAAACGGCAAATTCGTCTGGGTGGTAGAACCGCGCGACGGCCAGATGCTCTTTTGTCGGTTGGAGATATTGGCCAATGGTCATAATGTCGCATTCAACCGAGCGGAGGTCCCGCATGACCTCGCGGGCTTCATCCGTCGATTCGCCCATGCCGACGATCAATCCCGACTTGGTCGTCATCCCCATCTGTTTGGCTCGTCCCAGCAATTCGATCGACCGCTGATATTTGCCTTGAGGCCGGATCGAGGGGAACAGCCGTCTCACTGTTTCGATATTGTGGTTCAAGATGTCCGGCCGTTCAGCGGCAACCGCCGCGAGCGCTGCTTCATTGCCTTCAAAGTCGGGAATGAGCACCTCGATGGTACAACTCGGGATCAATCGCCGGATATGGCGGATCGTCTCGGCAAAGACCGATGCCCCGCCATCCTCAAGTTCGTCGCGATTGACCGACGTGATCACGGCATGCCGCAAATTGAGCGCCTGAATCGCTTCTGCCACGCGCAGCGGTTCTTCGTGATCAACGGCATTCGGCCGGCCGGTGGCCACGGAACAGTAGTGGCAGCGTCGCGTGCAGATATCGCCAAGAATGAGAAACGTCGCGGTCCGTGCGTTCCAACATTCCCACACGTTGGGGCAACGCGCCTCTTCGCAGATGGTATGCAGCTTGAGCCGATCCATGGTCTGGCGAATGTCGTGATAATCCGGCCCGGTCTGGAGCCGAACCTTAAACCAGGGCGGCAAGCGGCGGGAGTGGGACGGTGACGACTCCTGCGGCTCAGTGGTGTGGCGCAAATCGATTTGAATGAAGCTCATGACGTCACCACTGGCGTCAGCAATTCCTCCGGATGCTCCAACACCCGCTTGAACTCTTTGAGAAACTGCGCGCCCATCAATCCGTCGAGCGCCCGATGATCGCACGACATCGTGACCTTCATCCGCCGCCCGGCCGTTACGGTTCCTTTCGTCACGACCGGCACGTCACGAATGGCGCCCACGGCAATTGAGGCAGCCTGTGGCGGCATGAGCAGCGCAATAAACTGCTCCACGTCGAACATGCCCAGATTGGAGATGGCGAACGTCGCCCCGGTGTATTCCTGCGGCGACAACCGCTTCTGCCTAGCTCGCTCGATTAATTGCTTCGTCTCTTCAGAGATATTGGCGAGGGTCTTCGCGCCGCAATTGCGAACCACCGGCGTGATCAGGCCGTCCTCCATCCCGACCGCCACGCCGATATCGATCTGCGGATACCGCCTGATGGTCTCGCCTGTAAACGACACGTTGATCTCCGGATGCCGCTTGAGCGCCAGCGCCGCGGCCTTGATCAGCACATCGGTGATGGACGGATGGGGTTGACGGCTCTGCTTAAACTCATCGCGCACCCGCTCGGCCTGTCCCATGTCGATGTCGACCGTGAGATAAAAATGCGGGACCGGAGCCTTACTCTGCACCGTCGATCTGGCAATGGCTTTGCGCATCTGGCTCAACGGCTGATCTGCTCCAGCAGGCAATCCTTGCACTGCAGGAACAGAGGCAGCGGCCACATCGTCTTCGACAATACGCCCCCCTGGACCGGTACCGGTGAGGGTCGAAAGCTCCACGCCTCGTTCAGCCGCGAGGACTTTTGCCCGCGGAGAGGCGAGCACCCGTTCCCCTCGTGGGCGATCTGGTGACGGAGCCGCCGTCGTCGCCGAGGGAGACACAGGCTTTGGCCCACTACCGGCCGAGGGCGCAGCCGCGACGCCATCGGACAAGGCCAAAGCAATGTCTTCATCAGCTTCCGCGATGACGGCGATCAACTTGCCCGATTGCACCGTTTCCCCATCCTGCACAAGCAGTTTCCGCAACACGCCGGGAGCAAAGGCCTCCAAGTCCATCACCGCCTTGTCGGTTTCGATCTCGGCAATCACTTCGCCCGCCTGCACCCGATCCCCCTCATGTTTCTTCCAGGCGAGCAGCACGCCTTCTTCCATGGTGTCGGTCAGCTTCGGCATGACCACGCGGCTAGCCATGTATTCTCCTCCATGACGCAGCGAGTCTGCGATGACCGGCCTGTCTTCTCCGGCAACCATGCCTCATGCGGCACCACACATTGATTTCACGGCCGCGACAACACGCGGCACGTCCGGAATGGCGGCATCTTCCAGCGGGCGGCTGTACGGGATCGGCACGTCCTCACCGGTAACCCGGGCAATTGGGGCGTCCAAATAATCGAATGCCGCGCTGTAGATGCTCTCCGCAATTTGCGCACCCAGCCCGCAAAATCGCCATCCTTCCTCGACAATCACCAAACGCCCCGTCTTTCTGACCGACGTCACGATGGTCTGGAGGTCGAGAGGTTTGAGCGTGCGGGGATCGATCACCTCCACGTCGAGATCTTCACGGCTCAACTGCTCGGCGGCTTCCAGCGCCACCAGCAACATTTTGGAATAGGCCACGATGGTCACATCGGTCCCTTGCCGCTTCACGTCCGCCTGGCCAATCGGGATGGTGTACTCCCCTTCGTCGACTTCGCCCTTGGTGCCATAGAGCAGTTGTGCCTCAATGAAGATCACCGGGTTGTGATCGCGAATGGCGCTCTTCAGCAGGCCCTTGGCGTCATGCGGCGTGGCCGGAGCGATCACCTTCAAGCCCGGCACATGGCAGAACCAGGCCTCTAAACTCTGCGAATGCTGCGCCCCCAACTGATGCGCCGCGCTGCCCGGCCCGCGAATCACGAGCGGCACCGAAAGCTGGCCGCCAGACATGTACCGGATCTTGGCCGCGTTATTGACGATCTGGTCAAGGGCCACAATCCCGAAGTTCATGGTCATCAGTTCGACAATCGGACGCAGGCCCGCCATGGCCGCGCCGATCGCCAGTCCGGTAAACCCGGCCTCGGTAATGGGCGTATCCACCACCCGCTGCGGCCCGAACTCCTCCACGAATCCCTTTGTGACCTTGAACGCGCCCTGGTAATACCCGACTTCTTCGCCGATCAAAAAGATGCGCGGATCGCGGCGCATTTCCTCCCGCATAGCCTGGTTGAGGGCTTCCCGATAGGACAACAACATAGACGTTCCTAGTCTTCCACCATGACATCGGTATGCAGGCTCGCAGGATCGGGGAACGGGCTTTCGTCCGCGAATTTCACCGCAGCCGTCACCACGTCGCCGACCTCCCGCTCAAGCTCCTTGAAGTCGGCCTCGCTGCAGTGCGCCTGGCTCAACATCGTCTCCTTCAGTACCACCAGCGGGTCGCGCTTGCGATGTTCCTCCACTTCGTCTTTGGTCCGGTAGTGACCGTGGGAAGGATCGGCCATCGAGTGCCCCATGAAGCGATACGTCATCGCTTCAATAAAATACGGCCCCTGGCCTGCTCGAACCTGATCCACCACGTTTCGCATCAACGCGCGCACAGCCAACACATCCATGCCGTCGACACGCTCGGCCGCAATGCCATAAGAACGCGCGGCTTCCGCGACATTCTCATACAAAGCCACGGCCCGTTGCACGGGCGTGCCCATGCCATATCGATTATTCTCACAAATGAAGATCACCGGCAGTTTCCATAATGCCGCGAGATTAAACGCTTCATGCGCCTGGCCGCTCGGCACCGCACCTTCCCCGAAAAAACAGACGGTCACCAGGTCCTGCTTCTGATATTTCGAGGCGAAGGCGAGTCCGGTGGCCAAGGGAATGTGCCCGCCGACAATCGCGTAGCCGCCCATGAACCGCTTCGGGAGGTCCACCAGATGCATGGAGCCACCCTTGCCCTGACACAAGCCGGTCGCCTTACCGAAGAGTTCGGCCATCACCTTGCCAGGATCCGACCCGCGAGCCAGGCAGTGCCCGTGGTCTCGATAGGCGCTGATGACATAATCGTCCTGCCGCAGCGCGGCAATCGCGCCGACGGCGATGGCTTCTTCCCCGATGTAGAGATGGAGAAAACCGGCAATCTTGGCGAGCGCATACATCTCGGCCGATTTTTCTTCAAACCGGCGGATCAGCAACATCTGGCGATAGAGGGACAACAGATCCTCTCTGTCCATATCGCCCATTATGCATGGCGACGACAAGCCGACTCAACCCCGATAGCGGGCACCGTGTCTGCGGCATCAGCAAATCATCTTCCGCCGGATGCGACACTTGAATCTTGTTCCCGACAATCGGATGCCGGTATAGTAGGCCTGGCCGGATTACCTGCATCGCAGAAGCGCGAAAACCGTACGCACGTGATCCCTAGCAGGCACCTCCCCGCACATATTCCCTTCGACGCCCCTGCCACGTATCGGCTTCCGCTGGTGCTGTTGCTCGGCGTCATCCTGTTCGTTCCCTCGACGGCCCTCTCTGACATGAAACCGGAGTTGTTGCGACATCTTCCGTCGATTGCCGAATCGGCCCCGGCTCCGCCTATGCTCCAGGTGCCGGAAGGGTGGTTTCTCATGGGAACGAATCAGACGACCGAATTGCTCTTCGAATCCAACAGTCACTACGACGATACGGAACAACCGCAGCGCCGCGTCTGGCTCGACCGGTATGAGATGGATCGGGATGAAGTGAGTCTGGGGCAATACCTCGCCTATCTGCAGCGCCAGCAACGAACCCCCTCGCCTGAACTGCAGCGCCTGATTTGGCATATGGTCTCGGTTCATGCCGTCTCCGATGAGACGCTCGCGCGATGGCCGGCTCTGTATCTCACCTGGGCTGAGGCTTCGCAGTTCTGCCTGGCGCAGGGCAAACGCCTCCCGACGGAGGCGGAATGGGAAAAGGCGGCGCGCGGATCAGAAGCGAATCTGTTCCCCTGGGGACACACCATGCCTGAACCGAACCTTGCAATGTTCGGGCAGTATCACGTGCACGAAATTCCGATTGTGGCACCGGTCGAGAGCGGAGAGCAGGGACGAAGCCCCTATGGCATGCACCACATGGCCGGCAACGCCGCGGAGTGGGTTCAAGACTGGTTCGGCATCGATTACTACAAGGTCATGCCCGAGCGAAACCCACCAGGCCCCAACACCGGCCGATACAAAGTCGTCCGCGGTGGCTCCTGGAAAAGCGCTCCCGCGTTGCTACGAACCGCCACACGCGGCGGCGCGTTGCCGGATCAGCGCAGTGCCACAGTGGGCGTCCGCTGCGCGCGATCACTGACCCAATAATTCGTTGATGCACAAGGAGTATGAAAATCCTATGAGGATGTGTCGGGTGCTTTTGAGCGTGCTACTATGTAATCCCCTCGGAACAATTTACATCACACACGCCACGGCTCTTGCGGAGGATACCGCTGATGCGCAGCTCTATACGAATGCCCGCTTCGGGTTTTCCGTGCGATACCCGCAAGATTGGCGGCTTGGCGACCCGATGCCGGACGGCATGGGCGTGACGCTGTACCCGTCGGTAGAGAGCAGTCAAATTGCGTTATCAGGATTTATGAACGTGATCGAAGGCAAGAGTCAGGACGGGAGGCAGACGCTCGACGAATTTACTGCGGCTCACCGACGCATCATCACGGAGCTGCATGCCAAACGGAATAGAAAAGTGACCTGGGAGAAGGAACAAGCGACGACTCTGGCCGGATTTCCCGCCAAACAACTGAGCTTCACGTATCAAGACGACAAGAAGACCACCGTCTTGGAGATGCACATTTTTTCACTGGGCCGCAACGAAGGCCGAGGGGTGAGAATTAAAACACCGGCCGCAAGCAAAGGCGCACTGATGCCTGCCGTGAAACAGTTCCTCGCCTCGTTTCAAGCCGGGCGGGACCAAAACGCGGTGAGCCCCTTTACGCCTGCGACCGTCACACCACCGTCGTCACCGTCGTCCCCGGCGCGCTGAGAGCTCGTTAGGCGCCGCCGTCTTTGACCGCCGTGACGTGCTTCATCGCCTCCCGGGCGGCCGCACGCGCCTTCGTCGCGGGGTTCAAGGTCGCCCCTGGGTCGACATCATCCCCCATCTTGGCCACCCGCTCGCAATAGGCAATCGCATCTTTCAGATGAGGCAACGCATCCTTGCCATGTTGATCGGCCGGGGGGAGGGCTTTAATGATGGCTTCCGCATGTTTTTTGACTTCCCGACAATGATGAACGATTGCTTTGGCATCCCCCATTCCTCCATGCATGACCATGTCCTCGGCATCCCGCAACATGGCGGCCCCGTGCTCACGGGCATCTTTCACTGACCCCGCAAGGGCACTGTGGGCCAGACCGGATACTGACAAGAGAATCGCTACGACACAGAGGCTGGTCTTCATCAAAACACCCGCCCTTTCTTAGAGGCCGGCACTCGCATGACGGTGAATTGCCGGTAGAGGTCGTGAAACTGCTCGGTCGTCAACGCCGGATCTTCCAACTGCCTCAGTTCGTCCTCCTGAATCGCACATTCCACCGTATCATCGAAACTGGATGACGCGATTGTCACGTAGTGGGGGGGAAAGAGGTGCGTGGGCAACAGAATGGTCACGCCACGATTGTATTTCTTGGCCAGGCGAATGGCTGTTCGAGCCCGCTCGGCCGTCACCTCCCTCCCCACGCCGATATTCGGCGGCGGTTGACCTTGCTTCATAAATTGAAGGTGCACATTGGCCAGGCCGGCCTCCACGAAATCTTGCTTAATCGCCTCGCCATCCTTCCGATACTCAGCGGCCAACACGACCTCTACTCGCCCGGGGCGGGCGGCATCCGTCTCTGCCGCCCGTGCATCGCCGAACCACCCGAGCCCCATGAGACACAGGACGTAGCCCAGCAACAGGGGCAATACGCCTGTGCGACTATTTGTCTTCAAATGAAACCTCCAGTGTCGTCGCTCCCCCAGCCGTCACCGTCACAGGATGTTCCTGCACGCCGAGAACGGGATGCCACACCCGCACCTTGTAGGTGCCCGGCGGGAGGTCGCCAATTGAAAAGGTTCCCTCCAGATCCGTCACGGCGTAATAGGGATTGTCCACCGCATAGCCCCAATTCTGCATGTAGGGATGCATGCCGCACTGCATGGTGAAGACTTTCCGGCCCTTCACCAGCTTCACCATCTCGGTCGTACCCGTCGCTTTCAAGGATGGGCGATGCAGGACAATATCAATCCCCGCCTGATCATACGTATAGCCCTGGATATCGTGAAACACCGGGTCGCGATTCGTCACCGTGATGCCCTGCTGCTGCGCGACAATCGTCACGAAGGGAAAAAACTGGCACACGTTGGCTTCCACCTGCGCCTCCACGGCCGCGAACGGTTTGCCTTGGCTGATGTCTTCGATCACAACGACGACATCCTTCAGTCCCCCCGCTTGTCCCACATTGACTTCCCGAAGCAGGCGATACCCGCTGCCATCAGACAGGGCCCCGCAAAAGGTCCGGTCCGGATATCGCCGTAGTTCGAACTGTTTGGGCGCCGGTGCCTCGCCCTTCAATTTCACCGTTCCTTGCAACATGCCCCCGTTGGAGACGGGTTGCACTTCATAAGCGCGCAGCTCCTGGGACTGAATGCCCAGCAGCGCAAGGAAGACTGCACAACCGACCATAGCCGCACGTGTGACACCACGTTTTACCATATGCATCTGACCTCCGCCCCTCCGGTCGACAGCGCGCCTTTTTCGTTACCGTGACGAGGGGGTCGCTTCCCGCTTGGGCAGGGGATTCCCTCGATCAAATCGTTGCGGCAACTCGAACATGAGCGCTGATTGTTCCGTAAACACTACATGTCGATACTCCACCGACCAGTCGCCCTGTTTGCTGACAGTTTTCAGAGGAAATTTTTCCGCCACCGTGACCCATTGATAATACTGTTTTCGCTCCGCGCCCTCGGCGAGCGTGACTTCGAACAATTCCGTCGCATGTCCGTTGAGGTCTTGCACACCGATTCGTTCACGCGACACTTCGCCGTCCAAGGTCTTGGCGACAAACAACCCGTGTTCCGACGCGATCGGCACTTCGAAATACAACCGACGATTGGAGAGGAGCAACCATGCGGTTTGGCGATCTTGTCGGATGATCGCCGCCATCACGCCGCCCTGCGGATATTCATACTCAAACCGCCAGCGGTCCTCCTTCGCATTCACCTGCGCAACAACCCGCACGCCTTGGATCTTGATGATGCGCTGCCCTGAAAATTCGAACGCCCAGGCCGATCCCATCCCGCATCCGAGCAGACTTGAGAGCACCAGCCCAAGGATTCCCAAGGCGCGTACGCACTTCACCATGACGCCGCGGTCCGCCCTCCACTCTGCTGACTCATCATCGTGCATCCGCACGGCCACCGTCTCCGCTTCTGCTGAGGAACGAGATCGGGGGGACTCGAACCATACTTCGCGTCCGAATCCCCCCGACCGCTTAGCCCAGACCGTCGCTACCGAGCGGCTTCAGCTTTCGAGACCACAGGGATCACCTGGGCCGGAGCTGGTTCCTCCGCCTGCTGCGTGGCCGGCGCCTGTCCGCTGAGCGGCAGAATCGCACGGCTGTCACGGTCAAGCACCCGCAACATGCCCCAATGCCCGGCATCCAGGTACCCCGGCCGTTGATTCAGCCAGATGTAGTCGCCGGGAATGCCATTCGGCCCTCCGGCGCCGCCGTTCAACCAGGCATTGATCACTTCGGTGCCACCGAACTCCATCGTGCTGACGAGATCCGCACCGCTCATATAGGGCTCGTGCTTCCACTCGTGACCAGACACGCTGAAGAGCTGCACCTGCTCGCTGAACGCGCCCAGCACGTGGACCACGACTTGGTCGCCCACATGGGCCGCGATCGTCGGCGTGACGGGGGTGTCGCCCGCCTTCACGCATGCGAACACTTCGCTATAGGCACAGCCCTTCTCGACACGGTAGTCAGTCGGTTCTGACCGATAGTTGACTGCCGTGACACCGGCCACCTTCTGGATGTACGGCATGAAGCTGGTGCCGATGATGTTGTCTTCGTCCTGGAACATCAACGCGAACGATCGGTAGTTCTGCCGGGTCTCGTTCCCCGACAGGCCCCGGTCCACGATCACGTCTGCCTTCCAGGAGCTCTTGTGGGCCAAGTCCTCACCCGTGACCGGATCCCGGTACTGCGATCCCTTCGGACCGATGATGATCGCTCCGAACAGACCGTTTCGCGGATTCGCAATCACATTGCCCCAGTCCTGAATCAAGGCGGCGTTTTCGCCGAATTCAGGATGGGCATAGTAGGTGTAGGTCCGGCTCTGACCCGGCGCCACCGTTTGGTCGCCCGGATTGTTCCCGGCATTGATGCCCATGGAATCCTTCGGATCGAAGGCCAGATGATCCACATGGAATCCCGCACGATCCTTGGTCATCTCATTCTTGAGATTGACCTTGATGCAATCGCCGACATTCACATGCAGGGTCAACGGGCTGGGCTCAACATTGCCCGAGGCCACTTTGACCTTCTCCCCTTCGAGGACATACATCTTGCCCGTTTCATTACCCAGGACCATCTTCCGTTCCAGGTCCACTTCCATCACGCCCGGCGTCCCCTTGTTGAAGCGGATCGCCTTGTCGATGGCCGACACATTGAAGGTCTTCAGTGGTGCATCCGCCGGACAGACCGATTTCGCGGCCTGCGGGATTTCCTCCCGGCCAGGCAGCGGCTTCAACGTCTGGTCCGGTTTGTCCTGCACGCGGAACAGTCCCCAGCTGCCTTCCGCAAAGTGCGAGGCGCGACCACTGTAATACAGGTAGTCACCTGCCATTTGCTGCGGCCCACCTGCGGCCGGGATCGCGGCGTCATACCGTTCGCCGATCACCACGTGTAGCGAGCTTCGGGGAATGGAGTTCTTGCTGTACCGTTCCATCGGGAACCAGTGTCCACTGATATGCCACGAGTGGACTTCGTTGGCCGATCCTTCGATCAGCCGGACCACGATCGGATCACCCAGATACGCGCGCAAGATCGGCGTCTCGGGATCTCCGTGCACACGGCTGCTGAACAACAGGGATGGGTCCCCATTGTTCGCCAACCGCACCGACAACGGCTCGACACGCATGTTGTACCCGCCGCCCGTCGTCGCTTCGCCACCGTTCAGGAAGCCCATCGGCGACGTGTTCAGCTTGGCGGGATAGACCGCGGACGGCGTGCCATCCACCGAGATGGCGCCGACGCGCGCTTGCGGGTTGTCGGACGTAATTAACTCGGCCGTCCGCGGATTGGAGTCCATGACCTGCGTCACGATCTCGCGGAACGAACCCGTGATATGCGCCGACACCGGTTCGGTCGTGTGGATGTCGGCCACAGGGCCGCTCCGCAGTTCCTTGCCGGTCACCGGATCATGATACGTGGACCGGGGCGGCTCGGCGATGAAGGTGGAATAGAATCCATGTCCCCATCCATCCAAGCCATACACGTGATCGTGCCAGAACGTGGTGCCGAAATCCGCATCCACATACCAGCGCTCACGAATCCACTCCACCGACACGATTTCGCCCTTCTTGTGCGCATACTTCAGCGGACGCTCGAAGGTAATGGTGTTACCCTCGATCTTGCTGATGCGCGCGGATTCGAATCCACCCACCTCATCCATGCCCACGCCCAATTCGGTCTTCAGATGGTAGCGGGAGGCATCCTTCACCGTGAGGGTCGTGGCCCCCTTGGCGACATCCGCCTGAATGGTGGTGTTGGCTGGAACGGGCATGCCCTTGCCGGGATGCTCGTCCTTCAGAATCGCAAACGGCCGCAACGACATCTCGTACGAGAACCCGATGATCGGGCCGTCCGAGGCCTGCGTGTCGAACTGGAACATGTGCGGGTGCAGGTTCGTCTTGCTGGAGAAGCCCTGCCGCTCATCGTCCTTCAGTTCGCTCTTGTACACGACATCGACACAATCCTGCACGTTGCCGCGAATGACCAACGGCATCTGCTTCGCAGGGTTCTTCCGGACTTCTTCCTCTTCTTCATGCAGCACATACAACAACCCATCCGGATCGACGATCGCCGGAGTCTTCGCCGTCTTGGACTTCAGCGTGATCGGTAGGGTGATCGCATGAATGTTGAAGTACTTGACCGGGGCATTCTCCGGACACAGGCTCCACGGCCCGTTTTCACCCGGCTTGGCCGGTTCCGTTGAATTGCTCCCATCGTCCCGACGATGGATCGGTTCCAACCAGGGCGCTCCGCTGTGGCTGGGTGAGAACGGCACGCGCCGTCCCAAATGCGGGCGCAACCATGGCCAGGCCACCTTTCCGCTCTTGGGATCGAACAGAATGGTCTGCCGTTTCCCCGGAGTCGCCGACTTATAATTGACCCACTCGTACGTAGTCTCGGGCTCGCTCAGGGCTTTCTGCCCGTCCCAGGCCCAATCACTCACCGTCGCGTCGTAGGCCAGCGTCTGTTCCTTCTCGGTGTTCTTATGGCCGGGTTTGCCTTGCGGCACTAACTGCATTTCCACCCAGTCCTTCAAAGACACCTTCGCCGGGTTGGCATGCCAGTCGGTCTCGTCCTTCGTGACCTGGAATTTCTTCCCGCCATACCAGTCCACGGTGGTACCGACGAGTTTGTCGCTGCCGATGCCGGCCTTGATCTTACCGACACGATCCGGCAATTCGACCAACGGCTTCATCACATCGGTCTGCGAGCCTTCCTGCTGCAGCGTGTTGTACACGCGCCAGAATCCCCACATGCCCGTCACATAATGTTGCGGAATGTGGCAATGGAAGACGAACTCACCGGCGAGGGCCTGCAGGCCTCCCGATCCGCCTTCGATCACCTGATCGTAGATCTCCGTCGGACCGATGGATTGCACATCCAATCGGTCCGAGGTGTCGGCGATCAACGGAAACTTCACCGGCCCATTGGCGGACGCGGCAAAGTCCAACCGGCTGTTGCCCGGTTGCCTCGCCCAGCGGATGGATCCGCCGTGCAGGTGATGAGAGTGCACGATTTCCGACCCGCCGGCCATCCGGAACTTGGCCGGATCGCCTAAGTAGGATCGCGGAACCGTGGTCGCCGGGTCTCCGAACGTATACGACCCGTAGCCCATCGATTCATCGGCATAGAAGCCCATGTGGGCCTGCAATTCGAGTCTGGTGCCGTGCGGCTCGCTGCGATAGTTCAGCAACCGCGCACCAGGCCGATAGGAATCGGTATGGGGATCGCGCTGCGGCAGCATCTCCCCTTTTTTGTTCAACAACCGGAACGCTTCGTCTCCCGCCTCATGATAGAAAATCGCAAACTCGCGGAAGTCCGCACCGCTCGGATCTTCGATCATCGCTTCCCACCCGCTGGCCATGGGTTTCCCATCGAACGGGCTCAAATAGCGGGAACCGCGGGGCTCCACGACCAACATCCCGATAAGGCCTTGATTGAACTGATCGCGCGACGCATGGGACCGGAAGAAGTGCGCGCCTTCCTGCGTCTCGGGCTTGATGTACCACTCAAACGTCTGGCTCGCACCCGGCAACACGGTTGCGTCCGAGGTGGACGGCGTCGCCGGCTTGCCCGTGGTGGCCACGACCATCGACGAGCCGTTGATGATCAGATTGGTGGGCTCTTCTGCAATCTCGTTCTTCAACGTCAGCTTGACGCAATCGCCCTGGTTGGCGCGAATGACGAGCGGCTGAATGATGTCTCCCTGCAGACCGTTGGAGACGGCACCGGGGTCATTCTCTTTGTCGCGAGCCGCTTTGTTGGAGGCCTCCTCGGCCCGCGCTTTTTGGACATCCTCCGACAACACGTACATGTAGCCCGGGAAATAATCGAGAAACCGACTCAGGGTAATCTCGATGTTGATCGCCGAGACGTTGTACTCTTTCGTCGGCGCATTCGCCGGACAACGCTGCCCGTTCGTGACCGACACTTTGCCCGGATCCTCCGCCACCAGCAGGACACCCTGCTGCATCATGTGGCTGTTGGCTCCCGATGCATACCCTCCTTTTTGTCCCACAAATTCCTGTTGCCGCTTGACCTCATCCATCATCCGGTCATGCAACACCGACCCACCTTCACGGTAGATCACCTTCTCCGCCGATGCCGCACTGTCATCGCTTCCGTGACTGTGCCGATCGGCGGCGAGCCCTAACGGTGCCGCCAACAGGCTACTCGCGAGTAGCGCCATCGGCAGACCGGCCGCTACGCGTTTCGCGTAGCGTTTACGCCTTCCTCCCGTCCCTCTCATACAATGGCCTCCTTACTCTGCCGCTGCCGACTTTCAGCAGCGGGCTGAGATGACCTCGCCCCCTCACTAACCCTCACAAACTTTCCGGCCTTGCCCCGTCATTCCTGCCGTATACATCGGACCTCAACCCGTCACTTCGGAACATGAATGAGGTACTGGTGAAGGGTGGTCCCACATGAGACTCAGGTTACTCGGAGGCCGGTCCGATAACCGATCCCTTCACCAGCGGTGACACACTTCAGCAACATCAGTGCCACTCGCCGCATTCGCGCGACCAATGTGAGAATTCGCTGATGACGCGTGGCTGAAATCGCGGTGGGCAATGACGACCTTCACAGACGGGCGCAACAGGCTTCGGGACGCGAGCGTCCCGTCATTTACGAAGCGAAAAAATGGGAGTATCGGAAAATCAACAAGATACGTATGCCTAAAAGATTAGACGGAGAAATGTGAAACTGTGGCGCGGCGGGACAGGGAGGGCGTGCGGTCAAGCTGTACGTTGCTGGGCCTTATCGAGTGGACGCGACTCGCGTGCGTTAGACAATCTGCTCACACGAGGGACCTGACCGCCATGGTAGAGGCTACAGGTGATGGAGCCGATCGGGAAGGTGTTCGACGTGAATCACGACACTCTCGGACAAGGCGGCGGCCCGCTCGATCACATGCTGTAACTCACGCACGTTGCCGGGCCACGAATACCGATGCAGCAAGGCGATGGCTTCCAGCGTCACCACGCCTTCCTGAGGCAGGACCTTTCGTTTACGGCGCAGGAATGCCTGCAGGAACTCATGCGCGAGCAGCACGATGTCTTCTCTCCGTACCCGCAGAGGCGGCAGCGTAATGGGGATCACCGTGAGGTAGGCGAGCAAGTCTTGGCGGAACTCTCCCGCACCGGCTGCACGATGCACATCCTGCGTTGACGAGGCGATCACTCGAACATCGGCGGGCATGAAACGAGTGCCGCCGACCTTACGGAATCGTTGCTCCTTCAACGCCCGAAACAGTTTGGCTTGCAGCCGGAGGCTCAGCCCAGCGACTTCATCCAGAAACAACGTCCCCCCGTCGGCCAGTTCGAAGAGGCCGGGCGTGGCACGGGTCTCACTCAGAGACGGCTGGGGCTCGCAACCGAACAACTCCGCTTCCAGCGCCGTCTCCATGGCCGCCAAGCAGTCCAGCGGCACAAAGGCGCGCCGGGCACGGGCACTGCGAGCATGGATCGCCCGCGCGATAAACTCCTTCCCGGTTCCGCCCTCTCCCATGATCAACGCGGCGGCTTCGGTCGGCGCCACTCGGGCGACTAACTCACGAACCGCGCAGAGCGATGGGCTCGCCCCGATAATCTCCTTGAGCGCAGGCCGCTCCGGCGCGCGAGCCGGACCTTGTCCGCCGACTGCAAGCGGAGAACGATCCGGCTCAACCGCCGGGTCGATCTCTCCGAAGGCGCGTCGAACGACCCCTTCGAGTTCCGCACTGGTGAAGGGCTTGACGAGGTAATCAAAGGCGCCGCATCGCATCGAGGTGACCGCCGTCTGGATGCTGGCATAGGCCGTCAACAACACGACCTGGATCCCCGGGTCGACACGTTTGATGGCTTTGAGCAGAGAGATTCCATCCAACGTGGGCATCCGCAAATCGGTCAGCACTAATCGGGGATGTTCCCGTTCGATCACGCCGATCGCTCGACTGGGATCTGCTTCGACGAAACAATCGTAACGGTGCCGACTCAAAATGCGGCGGCAGTTTTCCAATGCATCCGGTTCGTCATCAACGACGAGAATTTTCCCAGGACCGTTCATCGGCTTCTCAGCACCGTCACGAGATTCAATCCCGACACCTTCCAAGACTTCACACCACTCGCAGAACTATCAGCAATATATATGCCCGATGACGACTGCACGACGAACGAGGTAAGTAGTGGAAATTTCAATACACGGCAGTTTCGCCTCGCCGCGACCCGCAGCCAAATGGGGAATGAATGCCCCATGACGTGTCAACAATGCCGATGAACGATGCGAAGGGCCGTTGATTTGAGGTGTCTACCAGCAAAGACAGGTGGGACGCTGGCGCCCCATCGGAAGGAAGGAGAGACGAGAGCCCGCTGACAAGACTTGGGTGAAGCCAGCCGTTCAGCGCGTGTCGCGAAGACCGTGACGCTTGACCATCCGTTCAATCGTCTTGCGATCGACGCCCGCCTCCTGGGCCGCATGGCCCATGTGCCACTGATGACGTTGCAGGAGATCGAAGAGAAAGCTACGCTCAAACGAACGGACCATTTCCTGCTTCGCCTGCTTGTAGGACCCTCCCTCGATGGCGGAGCGCTCGTCACCCTGCATCAAGCGGAGCCGCTCCGGGAAGTGTTCTGCCTGAATGACCGGTCCATCGGCGAGTGCACTGGCCCGTTCGATGACATTCTGCAACTCCCGCACATTGCCCGGCCAGGAGTACCCCTTCAGCAGCATGAGCGCATCCGGAGAAAACAGCGGTGTCGAACCGGACAGGTGACGATGTTTCGCCGCAAAGCGAGTAAGAAACTCATACGCCAACAACTCCACGTCCCCGTCCCGTTCGCGAAGGGGCGGCAGTTGAATGGGAATGACGTTCAGGCGATAGTACAAGTCTTCTCGAAAGGCCCCGGCCTGGCAGGCCTCTTCAAGCCCCTGGTTGGAGGCCGCGATCATGCGCACATCCACATCGGTGTATCGCGCACCGCCTACCCGACGAACATGCCGTTCCTGCAACACGCGCAACAGCCGCGACTGAAGCGTCGGGCTCATGCTGCTCACTTCGTCGAGAAAGACCGTCCCGCCATGAGCGACCTCGAACAGCCCCGGTTTTGCCGCATAGGCGCCGGTGAAGGCTCCTTTCTCGTGGCCGAACAACTCGGACTCGAGCAACGTATCGGAGAGCGACGCGCAATCCACCGGCACAAACGGTTGGGCGGCCCGGCGACTCCGGTGATGGATGGCGCGAGCCACCAGCTCTTTCCCAGTTCCACTTTCACCGTAGATCAAAATGTTGGCGTCTGTGGCCGCCACTCTATTGATCAAGGCGAGCACGTCCCGGATGGCCCGACTCTCGCCCAACAACTCCCGGCCGGCAGGATATTCAGCGAGGGAAGCAGACGGTTCATCTTCGATCGCGGCTGTCTGTCCCCTTGACGCATCTGCGTCCTTCGCCTGCTCGGCAAACGCTCGGCGCGTGACATTCTCGAGATCCGTGCTCGTATAGGGTTTCAGAATGTAATCCAGCGCGCCTTGGCGGAGAGATGTCACCGCCGTCTGTACCGTCGCGTAAGCCGTCAACAGCACCACCTTGATGTTCGGATCCAGCTCCTTCGCCGCATTGAGCACACCGATTCCATCCAGACCGGGCATACGCAGATCAGTCAGTACCAACTCAGGCCGTTCCGCCTGCATTACATTGAGGGCCCGCAGCGGATCATTCTCCGTCAAACACCGATGCCCGAGACGCCCCAGAATGCGCCGACAATTATCCAACGCATCGACTTCGTCATCGACAATGAGTATGGTGCCTGCGTTCCCCATCGGACCTCCTGTGGTGCACTGCGGGCCTCCCTACTGCGGGAGGCGTGAAAAATACGGGCTTTGCATGCCGAGGCGACTCGCGCGTCGAGGAGTCTCGCGGCCCGGACCGGAACCTGTGCCGCGCAACCTGCGTGCCACATCAGAGCGTCCTGAGACCGTCGTGAAAAAAGTACTCGGGTCGGCGTGGTGAAGGGGGGCGATGATCGCGAATGAGCACGCCGTGGTGAGGACATCGGCCTACGTCTTTCGTCCAGAACCGTCAGAGCGACAGACGGCTCCGGCAATCCACCGTTGTGATCATCCGTAACACTGCCCGACTCACCATACGCTAGGCCCAAGCATACCGGTTCGAGTCTCGAGAGAGACACCCGCTGAGAGCGGGGGCCTGTTATTTGACCTGCGAAAAGTCGGCATCGAACTGCATGGTCTGACCATCCTGCAAGGTCACAATGATGGTGGTTTTGGCATTGGGGTCAAACGTCTCGTACCCGAACCGGGCGGTGAAACGCGACCGGTAGGCGGGACCCGTGCCGTCGTTCTTTCTGCCTCGATCAGCCGGGCTGAGATCCACCGGGCGAATATTTTTGCCCTTCTGCTGAAACACGATGTCGGCCTTCTCGGCGAAGTATTCATCTTCGCCGCATAACTGCACTTCGACTTCCATGTTCGGCATATCCACGACTTTCTGAATGAACTCGTCGGGCATGCGCACATCTTTCTTCTGTTTTTTCGATTCGGCCGCTTCCTGCCTGCCAAACGCCTCCAAGCGATAGCGCTTGGTGCGCAGAATGGCGCTGGCGCCGCACGAGTCCTTTTCGGGATCGGCGCCGACCCGGGTGACCAGTGAGGCCTGCTGCAAGATTTTCTTCACATCTTCCGGCGACGCGGCTTTCTCCATCGGCGCTCGTCCGGCTTCCAAGGCTTTCCTGGCCTCATCGGGGGACAACTTGACATCGATCGCCCACGCCGGAGCCGCGGCCCACGCCATCACCCCGACCACCAACCCGATTACCGCATGGGCTTGCCCACGCCGACTTACCTTGCCATCATTCGCGCGCATGAGTACCTCCCTGACGCCTCACTGAACAAGGGCGCATTGTAAAAGGATTGGGAAGACCATTTCAATCTGGCGCGAACTGAGACCGAAGGGGCAACGACGCGGCTCGGCTAGACACTGAAGCGGTCCCAGTTGGGATAGGGTCGGCGGGCGTAGAGTTGATCGACGTCGACCGGACTGAACAGGCCGCGCTGCCGTAACATCTCAGCGACCAGCCGCAGCGGCAATCCCACGGCCGCAGTGTAATCGCCCTCGATCCGCTCAATGAACACGGCCCCGCCCCCCTGAATGGAATAAGCGCCCGCCTTGCCCAGGCTATCCCCAGTCTGGAGGTAGGCGGCCAACGCGGCATCGTTCAGAGGTTTCATCGTCACCAGCACGTCTGCCACCCGGACCTCGCACCGATCAGGCTCAGGTCCTGCCAGCGCCACGGCCGTCACGATCCGGTGCGTCTGCCCAGCCAACCGGCGGAGCATCACCTCAGCGTCGGCTAAATCGACCGGCTTGCCCAGCACCTCAGAGCCTAGACTGATGAGCGTGTCGCTTCCGAGAATGAGGGCATCGGGACAGGAAGGCAAACAAGACCTGGCTTTACCGGCTGCAAATTCCACGGCCTGCGCTTCGGCCGACCGGTGCGGCTGGACCTGTTCAATGAATGGGGGGGCCACGACGTCAAACGGCAACCCTAACAGAGTCAATAATTCATGCCGGCGCGGCGAGGTGGAAGCCAGAATCAATCGCATGGAGTCAGGATGCGCAGGGGTATGGGACGTGAGGATCTAGAGGATGGCCGTCAGATCCGGCGATTTCTTCCACCATGAGGCCCTGGCAAAACTCTGCGACGATGCCTTCGACATCCTGCACCGTCGACACGGCGAACATTTTCCCCCGCATGGCCGCCGCGTGAGGAAATCCTTTGCAGTACCATCCGAGATGTTTCCGGATGGAACGAAAGCACTCCAACCCGGCAATGGCCTCATACTGCCGCGCATGATCGAGCATGACTTGCATGCGATGACGCAAAGACACCGGCGGTTCCCACATGGTGGTTGGGAGGACCGACAGATCAAGCCGTTCAGCGAACGCGCGGCGGGCTTGCTCCTTTTCACGGAAGAACCACGGCGCGCCGAGCGTGCCGCGCCCGACTAACACGCCCTGCACGTGGCTCTCGGCGGCGCGTCGAACGGCATCAACCAGGGTATTGAGATCGCCGTTCCCGAGAATCAAGGTTCCCGTACCACGGGCGACCTTGGCCGCCTCGGCAATAGCTGTCCAATCGGCGGCGCCGCGATACATCTGTTGCAACGTCCGGCCGTGTACCGTAATGGCGGCCGGACGCGCCTCCAACAAATGCTCCACCCATCGCTCGACCACCACACAATCGAACCCCAACCGCGTCTTGACGGAAAGTGGCAGCAGCCGACGCGACACCACGGGAGATCCGGATCGCCGGTGATTCAGCTCGTGGATGAACTCGATGCGAGACGGTTTGAATCCCTGCTGGTGGATCGACTGCCCACCGGCCCAATCCTCCAATCCCTGTCTCGCAGCCCGCAGGATGGCATGGGCCAAATCCGGCGTCTTGATGAGCGCCGCCCCTGAACCGGAGGCCGCAACGCTCTTCGAGGGACAGCCCATATTGATATCGAGCCCGTCAAAGCCGAGTTCGCAGACCACCTGCGCCGCACGATAGAACTGCTCGGGATCCTTGCCGTACAGTTGCGCCACGATCGGTCGCTCGGCTTCACTGTAAATCAAGGAGGACAGCAGATGGTCCGGGCCACGGCAGATTTCATTGACGTTGGTGAACTCGGTAAAGGTGATGTCGGGCCGTCCCTGAATGGCCACCACGCGACGGAACGCGGCATCCGTCACCCCGTCCATGGGAGCCAATCCCAAAATGGGCTGTGGCAGCGTCGTCCAAAAGCTCATGCGCGCACCGGGGCCGAGCCGATCGGTTCGTTCGCCGCGCGGTACGCAGCCCGCAGTTCGTCCGCCTCGCGCAGGACGATCATGGCAGCCGCCTGACACGCCTCTGTGGCGAATTCCACGAACCGGTCGATCTTGAGCAGAAAAAAATCGTAGTCGTCCTGTTCGGGTCTGGGCCGGCTGAACCAGAAGGGGACAAACCGCACCAATGGCACATCGGCTTCCGCCAGCACGCGACAGGCCTCCGGAAACATATCCTGCAATTCACCGCCCCAGTGGAGCAATTCATGCGGCAAGTAGATGTCGCGATATCGGTTGAGATCTTCCAGCGATCCGCCTAGCAAAGACAGGTCCCCTATGAAGGACGGATCATCATGTGTCGTGACGAGTTGCACGTAGTTACGGTACTGCTGCTTCAAAACCGCTTCTTCTGCCGAAGTCAGTTGCAGCCCCTCGGCCGAATCGGCATTCAGCAATCTTTGCAGTCGCGATGACGCACGTGCCCCGCGATAGACCACTGCTTGAACCATCATTCCAAATCGCTTCCGAAATTGCGTGAACTCTTCGACGATCATCGCGATCGGCTTCGTATCGACTTCCAGCGCGACGCCTTTTAACGACGTGAGGCAGGGATGGGACAGAACCTGCTCCAACAAGTCAAACAAGACGCCTGGAATCGGAGCCCCATGAGCATCGATCCAATAGGGCAACGCATGCCCATTCTCGACGCCTCCCGAAGCGTGGGGAATCGTCAATTCCGCCAACCCTGCGACATGGATCTCGATCACCCGTTCCATGGGAAATGTATCAAGGAACTCGGCGGTGAAATCACCCAACCGCTGTCGTTGCCAGCTCCCTGTGTAGCGGTACACGGTCCAGAGATGTCCGATATCCAGCACCAAGCCGCAGGAAGCCTGCTCGGTCACCGTGCGGTAAAACTCCGGAATTGGAAGCGTGCCGCAGCCGAAATATGTGAGCGGCGGCATTTCTAAGAGCACCAGCGCAGGGTCGATCCCGCGTGCGCGTGCATCCTGATCGACTTGGTCTTGCAGATAGCCCAGATTCTCAGCCGTCTTTCTGGCCGACAGCTCCGTATACAGCGGTGGCAGATAGGTCCCGAACGCATAGCCCGCCATCTGCTTCGTAGCGCATTCGTGATTCAGCCAGGCGCTGCGCAAGGCTGCGAGCTGCGCACAGGCTTCCGCCACTCCCTGCCGGCCCGAGCCACTGCAGGGAAATTCCGGTTGCGTACTCCACAGGCCTTCACCATGATAGGGAAGCTGGATATCCGGCAATTGTTGCCGCATCCACTGCAGGGCTGACGTCGTGGCTTTGAAGATCTCCAGGTATCCCGGCTCTAGCGCGGCATCACGAAGCGCGCGAACCAGTTCCAGCAGATCCGGAGAATACACGTCCACGGACAGCCCTAGCCCATGGGCAGGAAGGTTATTCGCACGTTGTGTGAATTCGCTTTTCATCAGATCGCATTTGGCATATTTTGAAGCAACCATAGTGACTATCGTTTCTGTGCAGTCTAAGCGCCTAACCTCTTGGTTGACAAGGGAAGATGGGAACACGGGTCCGGCACATCCATCTGATATACTTCCTTTCGACGTGGTGGTCGCCGGGCCGCACCGTTAGCCCCTCTCACGGCGAGAAATAGGCTTATACCATGACAAAAACCGGCTCCATGCTCCGCGACAAACCGACTCAGACAACAACCCCTATGGTGGCCCATATGATGACACCCGGCGTGGTACAGATTCCCGGGGATGTCTCTGTCAGCGAGGCCGCCTCGCTTCTCGATCGGGAACAGATGCCCTGCCTGCTGGTCAAAGACGGCGAGGCCGCGTTCGGCATCATGACCTCCGGCGACATTGTCAAAAAAGTCGTCGCCCTGGGGCTGGAACCGCACGATGTGGAAGTACGGTCCATCATGTCAAAACCCGTCCATTCCGTGGAATGCGACCAGATTCTTGACGACGCCACCAGCGTGATGGCCTCCACCGGCACCTCTCTCCTGATCGTCACCAAACAGGGGCAGCCGGTCGGCATCCTGACCGCTCGGGACCTGGCCTTGGCACCGAAACGCTGCGAGACCTGCCTTCCCGCAACCATTCGGGTGACCAACGGCGAGGGCGAAGGCGCGAAACACACTGCGACGATCCGGCAACTCAGCCATGTCGGCGCCTCGATCGAGAGTCGCACGCTGCTGCTGCCTGGGACGAGTATCGTGCTGTCGTTCATGCTTCCCGGCACGGATTTGAGCTTCTCGCTGCCAGGCACCATCCTTACCAGCAGCTATGAACCGGAATTCCACGAAGACCGGAACGTGCTCGGAACCTATTCCGGGATCGATATCCAATTCGCATCCGTGCCATCTTCCGACGAATCCAGAATTCGTGCGTGGGTACTGCAAAACCTGCCGCGTGCCTCGGATCTCTCCTAAGCGTCCTCCGATGAATCTTTTGCTTCAGGCTCCCCGGCTTGTTATGATTTCATTCTCCGGCGATACCCGTCCGGAGTTTACCGTGCGTTAGGTGACCATCGATGAAAAGTCCTGCCGCCCGTTCCAAACCTGTTCCGACCAAAGACGAAATTCTCACACAAATCACCACCCTGCTCGACCGGCCCGACGACGATGTCCAGGCCGCGCTCATGAAAGAAATCCTCGCCGGCGTCATCCGGCTCTCTGAATCGCAATTGGATGTCCTGGACCTGAAGATCGTCAATCGGGCGCTCAAAGAACTCCGGCATGCCTTCCGGGTCTTTCAAGGCTATCGCGATCGCCTGAAAATCAGCGTGTTCGGCTCAGCCCGAACACCGGCGGACGACCCGAACTATCAACTGGCGTTTCAATTCGCCCGGCGAATGGTGGAAGAAGGTTACATGACCATCACCGGCGGGGCCGATGGCATTATGCGTGCGTCGCAGGAAGGCGCCGGCCGCGAACATAGCTTCGGCGTGAACATCATGCTGCCCTTTGAACAGGGCGCCAATGCCGTCATTGCCGATGATCCTAAACTCGTCACCTTTAAGTACTTTTTCACGCGCAAGCTCATGTTCCAAAAAGAATCCCACGCGATTGCGCTCTTCCCGGGCGGGTTCGGCACCCATGACGAGGGCTTTGAGATCATGACCCTCGTGCAAACCGGCAAAAGCGATCCGAAGCCGATCGTGTGCCTCCAAGCGCCGGGTTGCGATTACTGGAACCACTGGAACTCGTTTATCACCGATCAGCTGTTGAAGCGCCGCCTGATCAATACGGAAGACCTTTCGCTGTTCACCATCGTCGATAACGTGGAAGATGCGGTCACGGAAATCCGCACCTTTTATCGGCGCTATCACTCACTCCGATTCGTGGGACGCCAGCTCGTCATCAGGCTGAAAACACCATTGACTGCGGAGCAAGTCGAAGAGGTGCAGCACCAATTCAAGGACATGCTCACGGAAGGCACCTTCGAGCAGCGGCCGTCACTCCCCGAAGAAATTGACGAGCCGGGATTGAAGGACCTCGCGCGCTTGACGTTTTCCTTCAATCGCCGCAATGCAGGCCGCCTCCGGCAATTGATCAATCACCTCAATCACCTTCCCGCAACCGCATAAGCGACGGCAGGCGATGCCGGCGGCCACGCCGGCATCGCACACAACCTGATATAGCTCTTTAGTCTCCATGAACGGACATGCTAAGGTGATCACCGTATGAGCGCGGCCACCATGCGAACGTTGTCGGCTTCTCCCCCCACATTGATCCTCTATCACGCGGAATGTGCGGACGGGTTCGGCGCAGCCTGGGCCATCTGGCGTCGGTATCCAGGGGCGGAGTATCGTCCCGTAAAACACGGCGAAGCGCCGCCGGCCAATCTGGCCGGTCATCACATTGTCATGGTGGATTTTAGCTACAACCGAGCGACGCTTGAAGCCATGGCCAAGGATGCCGCCAGTCTGGTCGTGCTGGACCACCACATCACCGCCGAACAGGCGCTCGCCGACCTCCCCTACGCCTACTTCGATCTGAACAAGTCGGGAGCCGTACTGGGGTGGGAATGGGCCCACGATGAACCGGCGCCATGGCTGCTCCGCTACATCCAAGACAAGGATTTATGGCACTGGGCGCTTCCGAACAGCCGGGAAATCAGCGCTGCCCTGGCGTCCTACCCGTTCGACTTTGAGCTCTGGACGCGTTTCGAGCAACGGGAACTGGAACGGGAAGGCCGGGCGATTCTCCGCTACGAAAACGAACTCGTCACGAAACTGGCCTCGCACGCGACATTGGTGGACTTTGAAGGCGCCACGGTTCCGTCAGTCCAGAGTGCCGTCCTCACCAGTCAGATCGGCGAACGGTTGTCCGCCGAGCATCCGTTCTGCGTGATCTGGCACGATCGTAACGGTCGCCGCTACTTCAGCATGCGCTCCCGCCAAGATGGGACCGATGTCGGCGCGATCGCGGCATCATTCGGAGGCGGTGGCCATACCCACGCGGCTGGATTTTCGGTGCCGCTGCAAGCCAACGGCCTCCCTCCAGCAAATCCCCGACTGCCGCGACCGGCAACCGCATAGCCCTTATGGCCCTTGTCTTCCAGGTGTCGTAATGCTGCCCCTGAGTGACGATAACCCGACTGAACGCACGCCGGTCATCACAGTCGCATTCATCGTCGCATGCTCACTCGTCTTCCTCTACCAAAGCTCCCTGGGGTCGGCCTCTGGCGAAACCTTCGTGTATCAATACGGAGCCATCCCTTCCATCGTGTTCGGGCAGGCCACGCTTCCCACGGAACTCGCAACCATCCCCGCCTATGCGACCATTCTGACGAGCATGTTTCTGCACGGCAGCTGGATACATTTGATCGGCAACATGCTGTACCTCTGGGTCTTCGGCAATAACATCGAAGACATCATGGGGCACGGCCGATTTATTGTCTTTTATGTGGGATGTGGAATCCTGGCGGCGTTGAGCCACGCGTTGACCGACCCGAGTTCGACAGTCCCTATGGTCGGCGCGAGCGGAGCCATTTCAGGCGTGCTGGGTGCGTACCTGCTGCTCTTTCCCCATGCCCGCGTCTTGCTGATTGCCCCCGTGGTGGGCGCCACCTATGTGCCGGCTGGGATCGTGTTGGGCTTGTGGTTCGTCATGCAGCTGCTCAACGGGGGAGCAAGCCTGGGATCGCAGGGAGGAGGTGTGGCCTTCTTTGCGCACATCGGCGGGTTTATTGCGGGCATGCTGCTGATCGGATTTTTCAAACGCCCGGAAGTACGATTTTTCAAACCCGGCCGCACCGAGACCTGGCGATACTAACGTCACAAGCCTCGCTTACACATCCAGCAATTCGCGGACTTTTCCGGCCAGATCGTGCTGCCGATAGGGCTGCTGCAGGAAATATTTTCTATTCACGCGATGACTGGCGATCGTCTCGTCAGAAAATCCCGAGACGAACAACGCCTTCATTTTTGGATGTTGCAGCACCAGCCGCTTCGCCAACTCGCGGCCACTGATTTCGGGCATCGAGAGGTGGCTGACCGTGAGGTGAATCGGCCCTTGGTATTGTTGGACGACGAGCAAGGCTTCCACCGCCGACCCCGCTTCGAGCACATGGTACCGATGGCCGTGCAGCGTCGACAGGGCCAGCTTCCTGGCGATTTCGTCTTCCTCAACGAGCAGCACCGTTTCAGCGCCCTTCGACAAGGCCTCAGGGAGGACCCTGGTATCACGCAACACCGCGTTCCGTTCGACCAGAGGCAGATAGACGCGCACCGTCGTGCCTTGTCCGGGCTGGCTTTGCACTTCCACCGTTCCTCCGCATTGACGAACGATTCCATACACCAACGTGAGCCCCAGACCGGCATGGGTCTCTTTGGTCGAGAAGAACGGCTCGAACATCTGGGACTGGACATCCAGATTCATCCCCCCACCGCTATCACTCACGGCAATCCGCGCCATGCATTTCCGGGGATTCTTTTCCAGTTGTTCTGCCGGCAACAACCCTCCGCTCACGACCTCCAGCGAAATATCCACCCGGCCGCTGCCCGGCATGGCATCTCGCGCATTCGCGACCAGATGCAACAATAGATACTCCAGGCTGTCATGCCCGATTTCCACCAGCACCGGCTTGGACTCGTCAGGTACTCGCACATCAATCCGCCCCGGAAGCAGTCCTTGAAGCGCTTTGCGCATCGACAGCATCGCCTCGCCGAGCGACAAGGTATCGCGAATGCTCGTTTCACGCACGCCTAGCGCAAGCAGTTGCGCCGTGAGGGTTGCCGCACGCTCACCGCTCCGGAAGATGTCCTCCACCGGCCCATGCAACGGATCATTGGGTTTCAACTTGGAGACGATAGCCCCGGTCTGAGCCCCGATCACCGCGAGTACCTGATTGAATTCATCCGCCAACCTGGAAGCCAGACGTCCCATTGCCTCGAATTTGTGCGCTTCGCGCAACTGCCGCTCCAGCCCGGTGCGCTCGACCATACCTTGACGAATTTCCTGGTTGGCGCGGGACAGGCCTTGCTTCAACCCTTGCACCCGGGTTTCCAATTGCGTTCGCCGTTCCTCCAGCACCTGTTCCGACTGCTTCAACCCCTGCACGTTTTCCCGCAACAAACGATTCTGTCGACGCTCGACCGCCACGGTTTCCAGCGTGAGGCCGTAAAACACCGACATGATCAACAGGACAGGAATGCCCAGCAGGTGCCCGACCGCCAGGGTGCCGGACTGCATCGCATGCTCATAGACCAAGATTCCATATCCAGCACAGATGATGACGGAGAGGCCGAGCAGTTGTTTCAGTGAAGGAGCAGATGAGGCAATCAGCAGCAGAAGAAAATACGTGAGATACAATTCCGAGCTGGCGTTCCCAGAGAGATAAATGGTTCCCGTTACGAGCAGCGTATTGATGCTGATCAAGGCGCCGGGAAACCAGGCGCTCTCGAGCGCCGATTTCGGCAGCAGGATGATTCCCATACTGATCAGGATCAATCCAAGCGCCACCATCCGGCTGACGTTCTGCCCGTAGATTGTCTCGTTACTGACCAGCAGTTCATAGGACAGAATGCCGGCCACGAGGCTTTGCAGAAACATCACGCGCACGCGCGAATGAGAGAGCAATCGGCCCAGTCCTCGCATGGTGGGATGTCGTCCGGTTTGATCGAGTTCGGAGGAGAGTGGAACGCTCACTGCTGTCCGTGCCTTTTGGAGAAAAGTGTGAACCCAGCGGAAAAGACAGCAAGTCCCATACCGATGTTCCAGCTAGGCAAGTCATCGCAATTTCAGGAGGAGGACAATCAGGGATGGCCATGAACGGCCGGTGACCTCTCCTCGTCTCACAAAAACGGACAGGCCCAGCCCGGCCGAACGATTTCAACCGACAGGAACGGATACATCCAGGCCATACCACCAGCCTGGTCATGTTGTGTGTGCTGTCGTTTTTACGATTGAGTTGGAACAAACCGCGAGCGGAATGTCGACGCGGCTGCGAGCGCCTCCGCGCGGGTAGGAGCGAGGAATGAGATGTGGCCCATTTTCCGCCTTGGTCGAATCACACGTTTTCCGTAGAGGTGCACAATCGCACCGGACACACGCAGAAGGTCATGCGATGCGGGCGAGTGCGTCACCAGTCGAACATCGTCACCAATCAGATTGAGCATCACGGCGGGACTGAGCAGTCGGGCTTCTCCGAGCGGCAGGCCGCACAAGGTCCGCACCTGTTGCTCAAATTGCGACACGGTACAAGCATCGAGGGTGTAGTGAGCAGAGTTATGCGGTCGGGGTGCGATTTCGTTGATCAGCAACCGCCCATCGGCCATGAGGAACAATTCCACGCAAAACACGCCCACCCCATCCAAGGCCCGCACGGCCTCACACGCGATCCTGCCGGCCAGGTCGGCAACCGCCGGCGGCACATCGGCCGGAACAATCGTCTGACAGAGAATGCCGTCCTCATGAACATTCTCTACTGTGGGATACGCCTGCGACGCGCCATCGGCTCCTCGCACAATCAGAATCGACAGCTCACGCTCGAACGGAAGCCATTCTTCCAGAATCCATCGCGAATCCGGCTTGCGATTCCGGGCCAACTCCTGCCGCACCGCCGCGCAATCCTCCGCTCGAAGGATTTTCCACTGGCCCTTACCGTCATACCCGGCTGTGGCGGTCTTGCACACCAGCGGATACGGGGGCATGGTCTGTCGACCGAGTTCCTCCGGCGACGATAGGGTCGAAAAGACCGGCACGGGTAATCCGCGACTCCGCAAAAACGTCTTCTGTTCGATGCGATCCTGAATCACCCGAAGCACGCGGCTTGATGGACGTACCGGCAGGTCGCGCTCCAACTGTTCGCAAAGGTCGGCGGGGACATTTTCCCATTCATAGGTGACCGCACGGACCCGTCGGATAAAGTCGGCCCGTGCGTCGGCGTCCGTGAAGGGGCGAATGAGTGAATAGTCGGCATTCCGGTGGGCGGGCGCTTCCGGATCGGGATCCCAGACCGCGGTCGCATACCCCATGCGACGGGCAGCGGTGGCAAACATCGCGCCGAGTTGCCCTCCTCCGAGCACGCCCAGGGTCGCACCGGGATCAATCACTGCGACATTCACGGCCTGCGGCTCGTCCTGGTACTGATTGGAATCGGGAAGGGCGGGGATAACCGGGCGTCATCCTGAGAATCGAGCACCTTTTGTGTTTGCGCGGCACGGAATCGTTCGAGGCGTTGCCTGACGGAAGCGGACTGCAATCCCAGAATTTGTGCCGCCAGAATCGCCGCATTTTCCGCGCCCCCGATGGCAACTGTCGCCACCGGAATCCCGCGGGGCATCTGAACAATCGACAAGAGGGAATCGAGGCCACGGAGATGTTCGGTGGGAATAGGCACGCCGATGACCGGTAACAACGTCTTGGCCGCCACCATACCCGGCAGATGGGCCGCGCCCCCGGCGCCGGCAATGATGACTTGAATCCCTCGCGCCACAGCTTGTTCCGCATAAGCGAAGAGGCGATCCGGAGTACGATGGGCCGACACCACCAGCAGCTCATTGGGAATCCCGAGCTCGTTCAACAGAGCCACGGCTTTCTCAAGAATGGGAAAGTCCGATGTGCTGCCGCCCAAGACCCCGACCAACGCCCGATCCGTATGCTTGTTCTTCGGCATGGACACAACACCCCTGGCTGAAGGAAAGAATGATGCGGCGAACCATAGCCCGTCTCCGGTCGAAGGGTCAAGCCAAGGCACGACGGAACCCCTCATTGAATTGACCAACTCCTTTGTCTTCCACTATGATACACCTGCGCATCCCTACAGGGACGGTGCGTGGAGGGTGACGTGCAGCGTATCCGTGAGGGACTTAAAACCCGATTCCGCACCCTCGTCACCCAGCGCACGGGCTTGGACGAAATGGCCGTCGATGATCTGGCGACATCGACCAAGCTGCAGTCCTGGGAAGCCGTCCAAATCCCCGAACGGCTTCGATTCTCCTCACGGCTGGCCATCCTCCTGGTCGGCTTCTTCATGCTGATTGTGGCCTTCGTCCCCTGGACCCAAACCATTACGGTGACCGGCCAACTCTCTGCCTACACTCCCTTTGAACGTCCGCAAGACATCGAAGCGCAGATTACCGGACGCATCAGAAAGTGGCATATCTTCGAAGGCGTGCGGGTCAAAGCGGGCGACGTGATTCTCGAACTCGACGACTACGACCCAAACTTCATGGCTCCGGATCTCTTGAACCTACTCGAACAGCGCAAGCAGGCGCTGGAAGATACCCGGAAGGCCGCCCTCAGTCGCGCCGATCAGCTCGATAAACGCATCAAGGAAATGCAAAACCTGGTGAAGGCGGCGGTGCCGTCCGCCGGCGCACGGGTGCTCGAAGCCGAAAGCAAAGTGCGTGAGGCACGGCAAAAAATCGAAGCGTCGAAGATCGCCGTGGCCACAGCCGAGCTGAATGTGGAACGGCATCAACAACTGGCACAGCAGGGCCTCGTCTCTCAGCGCGAATTAGAACTCACGATTCAGGCCGCCATCGCCAGTAAGGCGGATTTGCAGGGGGCACAAGCCAACTTGGCCGCCGCCGAACAGGGCATGAAGGCCTTGAGTTTTGGACGGGAACAGGTCAGCGCAGAAGTCCTGCAGCGACTCCTTGATGCGGAAGCGGCGCGGGACGCCTCGATCGGCGAAGCGGCGCGCGCCGCCGACCAAGTGGCGGACGTCTCTTTACGTCTTTCCAATGCCAACCAGCGGCGGGTCGCCAGCCGGATTATCTCGCCCATCGACGGTACGGTCGTGAAAATGGCGCAAGCGGGCGCCGGCGAAACCGTGCGGCCCGGTGAAAAACTCGTCCGGATTTCGCCCAATAGCACGGACCGGGCGATCGAAATGGTGGCGGACGGCATCGACGCCCCGTTGCTCAATGTGGGTCGAAAGGTCAAGATTCTGTTCTACGGCATCCCCGCCATCCCGCTGCCGGCCTGGCCGGAAATGATGGCCGGCACGTACAACGGGGTGATCAAGGTTATCGACCAGGTCGATGACGGCAAGGGGAATTTCCGCTTCTGGGTCGTCCCCGATCTGGAAGAACGTCCCTGGCCTCCGCAAGAACATGTCCGGCAGGGAACCAAAGCCATGGGATGGGTCATTCTCAATCGCGTCCCGCTTTGGTACGAGCTCTGGCGCCGGTTCAATCTCTTTCCGCCCGACTACCAGGAACGGCCTCCAAGCCTGATCGATACTCTCCTGCCGAAAGCCGGTCGCGGGGCCAAGTAACCGGTCCCGTCTCCCCGCGCATGCCGGAGCACCGACACCCTTCGACGCGTTTTCTCTGTCTTGTCATCTCAGAAAGGAGTGTATTTCATGAAGAACTCTCCATGGATCCTGGTCATTGCCGCCTGTGCGCTCTGCGGGCTGCCGGAAGGCAGCGCCAGGGCAGAGGATGCGGGCAAATCAAAAGCACTTCCGCCGATTCCCCTGTCGCTGAACGAAGTTCACGCCTGGATCGATCGCTCCCATCCCCTCCTGAAGGGGGCCGGCACGGAAAAGGTATCGGCACGTGGGAAAATGCTTAAGGCACTGGGCGCATTCGAACCGATCTTGGTGAATGATACGGAGATCGAGCGCTTCGTCGACAAGAGCACCAGCAAAACGCAAAGCGTCGGGTTTAACGATACCTTGGTCGAAGCGCGGACCCCTTGGGGCTTCCGAGGTAGCGCGGGTGTTCGACAGGCCATCGGTGACGCGAAGATTCCGGACCTCTCGTTCGGAAACGGCAACCAGCAAGTTATTCTCGGAGGCTTCCTGCCCCTGCTGAAAGGCCTCATGATCAACCCCGAGAACGCGGAACTACAGCGTTCGGAACTGGCCGACCCTCGCGCCGAGGTCAAAATTTCACAGACGAGGCAGGATCTCTTTTTAGCCGCCGCAAGCCAGTTCTGGGATTGGGTCTCGGCCGCGAAGTTTGTGGACGTGCAACGCCGGGCCCTCGGCGTCGCGGAGGAACGGTTGAGGCAGGTGGAGGGGAGAGCCAAGGCCGGAGCGGTGGCACCGCTCGACGTGGTCGAGGCCGGGCAGGAAGTGCAACGCCGCCGTGAAATCGCCATCGCCGCGCAGCGAGCCGTGGAGCAGGAACAATACAAAATGTCCATGTTCCTGTGGGAAAACCAGACGCCCACGGCGCCGCAGCTCGAACGCGTGCCCGATTTCCCCCCTCCCGCCGCTGTCCCGACGGCAGACGCCGTCAAGGCCGATAAGCTGCAAGCGAAAAGCGACCGCCCGGAGATTCGCGAAGTCGATATCGAGGCGAAGGTCAACAATATCGATCTGGAACTCGCCAAGAACAATCTCCTGCCGAGCTTCGATCTGGAAGCAGCGCCGGCCAGGGCCCCGGAAAAGTTTGTGTTGGGATTAGGTTATCGATTCGGAGCGGAGCTGCGCATCCCGATTCTTCAACGCAGAAGCCGGGGTGAGGTAATGGAAGCCCAGGCGCAGGCCGATCGCCTGGTGCTGGTGCAGAAATACCGGGAACAGCAAGTGGTCGTGGATGTCGACAATGCCGTGTCGGCGATCGAGCGGGCGAAGGAACGGGTGGCGGCAGCGGCGGAATCCCTTCGCATGGCCAAGACCTTGGAGGAAGGCGAACGCTTCCGGTTCAGCCTGGGCGCGACCAGCGTGCTCTTCGTGAACCTGCGCGAACGGAATTCCGTCGATTCGGAAATGCAACTCGTGCGGGCGAAGGCGGATTATCAGAAGGCCCTTGCCCTCTATCAATGGGCGACCGGCTCCTGGGCCAAGAGCCAGCCGTCGGCCGTCCCGGTCAATTACCGGGTCGGCGCGAGCTTCTCCAAATAGTAGTATTTTGCGGTGCGCTCTGATAGGTTTTAGCAGGTGTAGGCCTGCGCAGACAGGTCGCCGCAACCACATTATCCCGACGGCGCCACAGCACAGCCGGCGGTGTGATCGGGTGCGGCAGGGGTGGCAGGATGGCCCAGGATCATTCCGACAACCAAAGCAATCTCTTCCAAGCGGTCGTCGGCCATCTGGGCCTCCTGTTTCGTCTCGAACGGCGCATCCTCGGCCTCATCGTCTCCTATTCGATCGCCATCGGACTCTTCTCGCTGATCGTTCCTCTCACGGTCCAAGAACTCGTCAACACCTTCGCCTTCGCGCTCCAGCCCATTACCATTGTCACACTAGCCGCCGTCATGGTGGCGGGCCTGCTCTTCGTCGGCGCCTTCCGGGCCCTCCAATATTATGCGGTTGAAGTACTGGAGCGGCGCATCTTTGCCCGGGTGGCCATTGCCATGGCTCAGCAGCTGCCGCATTTGCGCTATCAGGGGTTCAAGCCTCGGTATGCCAATTACTTCGTTGAAACCATTCTCATGCAGCGGGCTGTGTCGGTCCTGCTGGTCGATCTGATCAACGTGATCGTGGGCGGGGCGGTCGGCATGACGATCCTTGTGTTCTACCACCCGTACTTCTTGCTGTTTAATGCCATCCTGCTGGTCGGATTCAACGTGGTATTTTTTCTCATGAGCCATGGCGGGCTGAAGGCCGACATGGCCATGTCACACGCCAAATACGACACCCTGCACTGGTTTCAGGAGATTGCATACAACCTGCTCCACTTGAAATCCACTGATAGCCAGACGCTGCTGATCAAAAAGACGGACCAGCTCCTGGATACCTATGTCGGGGTGCGCAGAACCCGCTTCGGAATTCTCATCCGGCAGTATCTCGGATCGCTCGGATGGCAGGCAATCGTCCATAGCGGTCTCATTGCGACGGCGGGCTGGCTCCTGGGCATCGGCCAGTTGACGCTCGGACAATTCGTCGCGGCGGAAGTCGTGGTGAGCGGCATCCTCTCCAGCTTCGACGGCGTCGTCAAGCGCATGGGGCATATCTATTATTTCCTCACCGCCTTGACCGAATTGAGTTTCCTCTTTTCGCTGCCCAAAGATCAGGACGCAGCCACACTGTCTATTCCCTTGCCCGATCCGACGGTGCACGGCATTCGCGTCACGTGCAAAGACCTCACCTTTGCGCCAGCCGGCGGCCCCCCCGTATTTGAGCACTTCAACCTGGAAGTGACGCCGGGTGAAAAAATCGGCATTTATGCGGACACGACGATGGCTAAAACGGCGCTGGCCCGCGTGCTCGGCGGGCTCGAATCACCCACGGCGGGCGTGATCCGCTACAACGGTGTCGATCTTCGCCACCTCAATCTGGATTCCGTCAATCGCTTCAGAGGATTCATCCTGGATTCACAACTGTCGTTGTTTGAAGGGACGCTGGAAGAAAACATCGTGCTTGGACGGGACTACATTCCCTACAGCGATGTGCGATGGGCGCTGCGCTTCACGGAACTGGAAGAAGAAGTCGATGCCCTGCCCCACGGCCTGAAAACGCATGTGCGGTCCGCCGGCACAATCTTCGCCCCGACCCACATCGTGCGCATCCTGGTGGCGCGAGCGATCCTCGGACGCCCGCAGCTCCTCATATTCGAAGGCATTCTTCACAATATGCACCCCGCGATGCGGGAGACGATTCTCCGCCGCCTGTGCAGCAAAGAAGAACCCTGGTCGGTCATCTTCGTCTCGAACGATCCGAATCTGACGCCACATGTCGACCGCCGGATCATGCTGAACTGACGGCCTGCCGCAGCGCCACCAGGCCACTGGCCCGAGACGTTTGCGTTTTCCTCCACCGCCCGACCACCGTGCGTCCCGTCCTTGACAGCAATGCGGCATTCGCCCACACTGCGCCCCACCATCGGCCGACACGAGTCCTCGCGTGAATCACAACGCCACCGAAACCACGATCACCACCCCTTCAGCCTGGACGATTCTTTCGCGTCTCAATCTCCTGATCGGACTTGAGCGGCGCATTCTCGCGATTATCGCCTCCTATGCCGTCGTGATCGGCCTATTTGCGTTGATTGTACCGCTCACCGTGCAGGAGCTGGTCAACACATTCGCCTTTGCCATCCAACCGATCATGATCGTGACGCTCGTCGCCATCATGTTGGGCGCGTTGCTGTTGATGGGGACATTCCGGGTCTTGCAGGGACGAGCAGTGGAAATCCTGGTTCAGCGGATCTATACCAGGCTGGCTGTCGCGTTCACGGAAGCGTTACCCCGTTTTCGAGAAGACGTCTTTCTTCCTCACCATACGAACACCTTCATCGAAGCAGAGCTGTTGCCGCGCGCGCTGGTCGCCATGCTGGTGGACCTCATCAATGTGTTCGTGTCGGGCATGATCGGCATGACAATCCTGATCATGTATCATCCCTACTTCCTCGGCTATAACGTCTTCCTGATGACGGGGTTTGCCTTTCTGCTGACCTTTTTTGGTCGCGGAGGGCTCCGTATCACTCAACGGGTGTCGAGCCTCCACTACCAGACGTTTCACTGGTTGCAGGACATCGGCATCAACCGGCTCCATTTCAAGTCCACCGACAGCTTGCCCCTCCTGCTCAAGAAAACCGATGCGCTGGTGCAAGCCTATGTCATGGCGAGGAAGACCCGCTCCGATATTTTGAGCGGCGGTCAATATAAGAGTGCGGTCATCTTTCAGGCCTTCGCCCACAGCGGCATGATCGGCCTCGGCGGATGGTTGTTGTCACAGGCAGATATTACCCTCGGCCAGTTCGTGGCGGCGGAAGTCATTGTCGGCACCCTGCTGCTCAACCTCGACATCGTCGCCCGGCGCATGTACGCCGCCATCTATGTCGCCACTTCACTGCAGGAGCTCTCCGCGCTGTTCGACATGCCGAAAGAGGAGGTCTCCGGTCCGATCGCCGCCTGGCTTCCGAATCCCACCCTGCAGGGAGCACATCTGACATGCAAAGACGTGTCCTTTGCCAGCCCGGACGGACCGATGCTGTTCGATCATTTCAATCTGGAGGTGCTGCCGGGCGAAAAGATCACGGTGCTCACGGGCACGAGCCAAAGCAAAACGTCTCTCGCACTGCTCCTGGCCGGCCTCTACCATCCCACCAGCGGGGTGATCCGCTACAACGACATCGACCTGCGCGACGTGTCGCTCAATTATGTGAATCGCTGCCGTGGCTTGATGCTGGATTCCCACCCCACGTTGTTCGATGGGACACTGGAAGAAAACATCACGCTCCAGCGCCCGTCGATTCAGTTTGCCGATGTGAGCTGGGCGCTCCGATTCGTGGAGCTGGAGGAGGAAATCGACGCACTACCCCAGGGCTTGGAAACGCTCGTGCACGGAAATGGGGCGAATTTGAGCCGCAGCCAGGTGCTTCGCATTCTTCTGGCCAGAATGATTGTGACCCGGCCGGAATTGCTGATTTTCAACGGCAGTCTTCACAATATCGACCCGACCGTGCGACTGACGCTCCTGCGAAGGCTCTGCTCCAAAGAGGAGCCCTGGTCCATTGTGTTCGTCTCCAATGACCCGGAAGTGGGTCAACTGGTCGAGCGCCGCGTGATCCTCGATCGACCGTCAGCGTTGTAAAACCGGCCTCGATTTCTTTCTTTAGGCACGATCTGCTAGACTTAATGGCTGAACCTCCCGGGCCACGCACTTCGCTTCCGGCCTGACGAAAGGGACCTCCGTGTCGTTTGCCTCGCGCTTCAAATTGTCCTTTCCCAGCACGAACCAATTGATCATCAGCATTCTGATCGCGGGACTGGGATGGATCAGCGGCCAGGCTCTCAGCCGCATCGATCAAGACCTGCGCATCATGTATACGGAGTACACGCTGGGGGCCGCCGACCTCGCGCATATTTCGGCCGACGTCATCCGGTATCGCAACACCATCATCCGTTCGCTGGAAGCGGAAAATCAGGTGGTCTTCGAGCGCATCACCGAATCTCTCCCGGCGCAACGCGCGCGCATTCAACATGCGGTGGATCGGTATGCCGCCGCAGGCCTGCGCGTGTCCCGGAGCGGACGCAGCGAAGAAAAAGACATTCAGGCTGTGCGTGAAAGCCTCGATCAATACTTCCATGTCGCCGGCAAAACGATCGAGCTGGTGGCGCAGGAATGGAGGGCGGGATCGGCGAAAGAGGCGGCGGAGCTCCGACGCAAAGCTGAAATCCATGCCGCCGACAACGGCGGGCCGAAAGTCATGCAGGTGAGTCTGGCGTTGGATCGTCTACTGGAAACCGTGGCGGAAGTCGCCAAGGACATGCGGGACGAAGGCACCAAAACGATCCGCTCGACCAGCTATTGGATCGTAGGCGGCAGTTTCTTCATTGCGTTGTTGAATCTCTTCCTCAACCGAACGACCAGAGCGCCACTGCCCGCATCCAGATCAGAAGAATCCTCATTAAACGTGCCTGGCAACCGGTCCAATACGGCACTTCGCGCCGAGTAGGTTCACCTCGCCCCGCCTTCACATCGACGATTCCGGCGGCCGGCCCAGAGCCTCGAACAGTCGGCGCCGTTCCTCCTGGGTCAAGTCCATCCACTGCCCTGCATGGAGCCCCTCGACGGTGATGTGCATAATCCGCACGCGATGGAGTGAGACCACCCGGTAGCCGAGCGCCTGGCACATCCGACGGATCTGCCGATTGCGGCCCTCGGTCAGGATGATGCGGAACCGACGCGGCCCCAGTCGCGCCATGAGGCATGGACGGGTTCGCTCTCCCAATATGACCACGCCCTCGGCCATCCGGGAGAGGAACGCGTCGTCGAACTCATGATCCACTTCCACGCGATACTCGCGCTCGTGTCCGTGCTCCACGCGCAAAATCTCGTTGACGATATCGCCGTCATTGGTCAGAAGAATGAGACCGGACGAATCCTTGTCGAGCCGTCCGATGGGAAAAATCCGCTCGCGATGATTGATTTCCGTAATGATGTTCCGCGGCACCTGCAGCTCGGTCGTCGTCGTCACCCCGACCGGCTTATGATATTTGATATAGACCGCGCGGTTGCCAGGCTGCAGGATCGTTCCGTCACGCGCGACAATATCCTGCGGCGAAACCTGATCGCCGAGCTTCGCCACCACACCGTTAATCGTGACCCGGCCTTCGGCAACCAGCCGGTCAGCCTCGCGCCGTGAACACAACCCCTGTTCCGTAAAGAATTTATTGATGCGCATGGCGCGGCCGCGCGAATGAAGAGGCGAGGGATACCAAGAACGGTACGTCTAGCGTCTCAGCGATGTGAGAAAAGAGCTGGCTGAGCGATTCACCATCCGCTTAATGAACCCGGCGGCCCGCTCGAATCCGCCCCAGCATGCGGTAGATCAAGCGAGCGATGCTGAACTGAGGCGCGACGAATCCTTCAATGGGCGCAATCTCGCTGATGTCCATGCCGACAATGCCCGGCCCATTGGCCAGCGCCGTGACTAAGGCGAGGGTGTCGTACCAGCCTAACCCTCCAGGTTCCGGTGTTCCCAAGGCCGGAACAAGGGACGCATCCAGTCCGTCGCAATCGAAGGTGAGATACACAGGCCCCGTGCAAGATGCCACCACGTCAGGAATCCAACGAGCGGCCCGTCCCTCGAACGGGCCGGAAGGATCCAGAATCGAGGCCGCAAAAAAGGTCTTGATCCGTGGAGTCTTGTCGATGAGCTCGATTTCTTCGGAGCTGATCGACCGGATACCGACCTGCACCAGCGGCAATCCATCTTGCACCACCCGGGCCATGACGCTGGCGTGGCTGTAGGGATTGTCCTGGTACGCCTGACGGAGGTCGCCATGGGCATCGATTTGGACGACGCACATGCCCGGATACTGTTGTGCATGCGCGCGGATGGCGCCTAACGCGCCGGTGTGCTCTCCGGTGAGGGTCACCAGGAATTTGCCCCGCCCGACATGCGGCTGCACAAACCCCTGAATAGCCTGTACCGCTTGCCCATCCACACGCCCGGCCAGATTGAGCGTGTTGGCCGTGGCGACACCGCCCCACTCGCGATAGGGCTCGTACCGTAACGTTTCGTCGTATAACTCAACCTGTTGGGACGCGTCGATGATGGCGGAAGGACCGCGGTCAGACCCGAGGATGTAACTCGACGTATGCTCGTAGGGAGCCGGGAGTACGTAGACGCCAGCCTGATCGGGATGGCACCAGGGTTCGTCGATTCCCAGAAAATTGTCGGCTTGCCCAAGCCACCCGGACGGAAGCGCCATCGCCGCCGCTAGGCCTTATTCCGCAGGCTCTTGGGAATGTTTTCCGTGGGGATAAACACTGCCAAGGCAATCACGCAGGTCCAACGGTTCGGCCGTCCTACTGCGGACTGTGTGATGTTGAGGGTCCGGACGATTTTCCCGCCCATCTTGAAAACCTGCTCGCGCTCTTTCCAGGCGACATCAGGATCGAATTCGATCCCCTGGGTCGTGGCAAGCATCTGGGCCGCGAGGTCCTCCGTATATTCGCCGGATTCTTCATCCGTTTCACCATAGGCATGGTGCTCGGAGAGATAGCCGTACGTATCACGATCGGTTGGAATCGCTAAACCGATGGACGCGGAGATGAGCCGGTTGCGTTCGTTGGTCTCTGACCGGGCCATGACGCAAAAGGTGATCTCCCCTGGATTCAACAATTTTTCGCCGCGTTTGCGGGGAAGGATTTTGCAGTTGGGAGGAAGAATGGACGAGACACTGACGAGGTTACAATAGGCCACGCCGGCACTGCGCAAGGCCTGCTCGAAGGCAGCCAGCTTTTCCTTGTGCACTCCGACGCCCCTCGTCAAAAACATGTGTGTTGGTACCATGTAGGTCTCCCTCTTCATCCCGCGTCGAACGCACTCCCGGTGAGTGTTCGAGGTATTGTCACAAGGCTTGGACCGCACGTCTGATCATGCGGCGACACGCGCGAAAGTTGTACCAAGTTTGTTCCGCATCCGCAATACGGCGAGCGGGTTTTTTTGTCCCGTCGCCGCTTTCTCTACGGACGCCGGAGATTCACGACCAGCAACTTCGGCTCGGTCATATCCTCGATCGCATACCGCACCCCTTCGCGACCGATGCCGGAATCCTTGATGCCGCCATAGGGCATGTGATCCGCACGAAAGGTGGGAATCTCGTTCGCGAGAACGCCGCCGACCTCCAACTGCTCGAAGGCCTGAAAAATGCGCCCGATATTGTTGGTGAAGATACCCGCTTGCAGCCCATAGTCCGACTCATTGACAGCGCGCAACGCTGCGTCAAACTCACGATAGGGCGTAATCGTCACCAATGGCCCGAAGACCTCGCGGCAGGAGACGTTCATCGCGGCAGTGACCTGGGACAAGACCGTGGGTTGTACCACCGACCCCTCACGCAATCCGCCCGACAGCACACGCGCGCCTTGCGCGACCGCCTCGCCAATCCAGCCCTCGATACGCTGCGCGGCTCCGGCGTCGATCAAGGGACCAACCACGGTCCGCTCGTCGCCCGGGTCCCCGGTCGCCAACCCTCGCACTCGGGCCATGAGCTGTTCGGTAAACGACTCGGCAATTGAGGCATGCACAAAGATCCGCTGAACGGAAATGCAGGTCTGCCCCGCATACGTGAACCCGCCGGTGACGCAGCGCTGAGCGGCATACTCGAGATCGGCGTCCGGTTCGATGATCACGGCGGCATTCCCGCCCAGTTCAAGCACGACCTTTTTCTTGCCGCACTTGGCCTTCAGCATCCAGCCAACGGGCGCGCTGCCGGTGAAGCTCAGGAGCTTGAATCGAGGATCCACGACCATGTGTTCGGCGACGGTATTGTCGCACGGCAGAATATTGAGTCCCCCCGGCGGCACACCGGCCTTGAGCAGCAGATCGCCAAGCAACAGCGCCGTCAGCGGTGTCTGGGGAGCCGGCTTGATTAAAATCGAGTTGCCCGCCGCCAACGCCGGAGCCACTTTGTGTACGACGAGATTGAGGGGAAAGTTAAACGGGGTAATACCGAGAATCGGCCCGATGGGAAACCGCCGCGTCACGCCCCAATAGGACTCCATGCCGGGCGACCAATCCAGCGGCACCACCTCGCCGCCGATTCGTTTGGCTTCTTCCCCGGCAATCGAAAGCGTGTGAATGGCGCGACCGACTTCACGACGGGCATCCGTCAGCGGTTTGCCGGCCTCCGCCGTCATCGTACGCGCGAATTCTTCCTGCCGCGCCTGCAGCGCCTGGGCTGCGTGGGCTAGCAGCGTCGATCGCGCATAGCCCGACAAGCGACGCATCGCCGCCGCACCCTCGACCGAAGACTGCAAGGCCGATTCCGCATCCGCCGGACTTGCCTGGCAGACATGGGCAATCGTCTCGCCTGTGTAGGGATTTCGTACAGGGGCAACCGTCGCGGATTGAGACCAGCGGCCGCCGATTAGAAATGGACGTCCATTTTCCAACGGACCAACTCCCGGAGAAACTATCGCTACTGCACGGACTCCACAGGAGGCGTCGCGGAAGCCGCCGCGCTGAGCGCCGCCTCTTCCTGCTGAGCGGCCGCGGCTTTGGCAATCAACTCATCGGTTCCCCAGTCCCGCACCGCCGCCAAGGTGAATGCTTCATAGGTGGAGACCCCGTGACAGGTCGGACAAGCGGGCATCGGCACCTTCCGGCAAAACACTTCGCTCAAACAGGACATGCACACCCACAGATCCGGCTCTCCATCCTTTGCAGGCACAGTCCAAAAAGCTTGTTTAGACCCCATAGTGCAGTTTCCTCTTTTCCTGGCTAAACGATGATGCTCGTCACGATAGTCACCCTACTGGCGTTTGCGCCCGTGAGAGCCGTTACTTCGCCTTCGCCCCCGAGGCCGCGAGCAGTTTCTCGATTTCTTCCTCAAACGCGGCAAAGGGGAAGGCTCCGGGAATCGCGAGCGCCGGATTCTGGGCCGTCGGCTGGTGCGTCGTGCGCATCAGAATGAAGCCGGGCGTGCCGTGAAATCCCCACGCATTGGCCTCGTCGCGATCCTGAAAAATCGCCTTCATATGCGGCGCGTCGCGCAAACATTCCCGAAACTTCGACTGGTCGAGCCCGATGGCTTTGGCATGCTGAAAGTAACTATCCACATCGAGCCGACCGTCGGCGGCGAACAGGCGGTCGTGCATCGGCCAGTACGGGCCCTGATCTCCCGCACAGCGAGCTGCCAGGGCGGCCGTCACACCGGGGCCCTGGTCGGCACGGGGATAATCCTTGTACAGAAACCGCACCTTCCCCGTCTCGACGTAACGTGATTGAATCTTGGGCCAGGTTTCCTTGAAAAATTTCAAACAGTAGCCGCAGGTGAAGTCCGAATACTCGATCAGGGTGATCGGCGCATCCGCCTTGCCTCGCATACGATTATCGACCGCCGGCAAGCTTGCCGCCAACGCCGAGGCCGTCGTGACCGCAAGCAGCACGAGTGGCGCCCAGAACCTGATCATCCAACCGGCCACGGGGATCATGCGGAAACACTCTTCGCGGCGCACCGTTCCAACAATCCCACCATGAGCAGCGGCCACACCAGCGTGGCGTCACTGAGCACTTCGGCGAAACGGCCGCCTTCGGCCGGCGGGACGAACTTGCCCCAGGAGATGCCTTCTTGATAGGTGCAGCCGCTTAATCCGCCCCAATAGTCCGGCTCAGGACAAATCCGCACGCCATAATGAAAGCGTGGAGGCGGGACATTGAGACCGAGACGCGTATTGGTGATTTCAATGTAGGGAGCCACCTGCTGCGCCCAATTGCGAGGCACGCCGCCGCCGATCGTGAAAATCCCGAGCTTCGCGGAGCCGAGGACTTCCTCTGCATAATGATTCAGGTCGAGATAGGGATTAAACACCGGGCAGATCTGATGCAACGCACGTAACACCGCCACGTCCCCGCCTTCTTTGATCTGGCTGCGGGTAAAATCGATCTGCTTGCCCATGGCCCAAGTCCCGACGTCCAGGCCCATTTCAGAATCGGTGAACGCGGGAATATACACCGGCACGTTCTTGAGATAAGCGCTCTTGAGAATGCCGGGTCCCTCAAACTCCTCGGCCAGGGTCTTGCCCAATTCGCGGGTCAAAAAATTCGACGAGAGGGGCTGGTCGACATTGATGCGCTTCATGGTCAGCGACACCACATGCTCGACATAGTTCAGGTTCGACTCCATCTCGAGCGTATCGTAGACGCGGTTATAGCCCTTCTGAAACAGCTCCTCATCGGTATGGGAGGGTTCGTGGCGGTAATGCAGCTTGCCCACCGATTCGCTCAATCCGTGCGCCACGAGCGCGCCGGTCGAGACAATCGCCTGCACCATGCCACGATCGATCATCGTGCTGATGATCTTCCCCATCTTGGCAATCGTCATGGCGCCCGAGAGGGTCAACACGACTTTGCAATCGGGATCCTCGATCATCGCGACAAGCGTTTCGTACGCCTCTCCCAAGCGACGGCCGCCGAATGCCGTCTTCCGCATCGCTTCCAGCAAGGCCGTGAAAGAATGTATCTTCTCGGGGTCGAGAGGCTCCAAGGCCTCCAGGCCATCCTTGGCTCCGTCGTGGAATTCCCGTCCCGCCATGATGAACGCCTCCCGAACAAAATCAGCTTGCCAATCAAGCAGACCATTTTATACACAACCGACTGTCGCGGGGTCAATTGAAGCACCCACCGGTAGCCCCGTCACGACTCATCCCTGCTTGCGTGACACGCACTGGGAGTGCAAGGGTTGGCGCCATCCGGACATGTGCAGGTGACGTACGGGAAGCGAGAGGAGTCTCGCTGTCGTGAAACCGCTCCGTCAGCTGCGCACGCCGCTGACCAGAGTCAAGATCATGGCCGTGAGATACATGATCGCGATGCCGGTAAATATGCCTGCCGACACTTGCACCCGACGCGTCGCCGTGTACGACATCACCGTGAGCGAGAGCACCACATAAAGCAGTGACCCGGCAGCCAGCGCATAAAAGCTGATCGAGAAATAGGACGACACGCCCTGCCCGCTGAGAAACGTTCCCACGCAGGTCGGCAACCCGGCGATCAGCCCGAGCAGCGCCACATCGCGCCAGGATATCGACGTTTTTCCTGCGGCCCCGACGATGCCGAATCCTTCGGTTCCGTTATGCAGACCGAACCCCGCCACCAGCAACGCGCTCAGCGTATATTCACCACCGGCGTAACTGGCGCCGATCGCGAGCCCTTCCCCCAGATTATGCAATCCCATCCCTACCGCAATCATGTAGGGCAACGACAGGATCCGGTTCCCGGCACGCGCGCCGAACACTTGGCTGGATTCCAGTGCGACCAAGCCGACGAAACTGATGCCCAGGCTGCCCAGAAACACCAGCCATGAGATGGGGTCACGCGCGCCCGTCTGCTCGGTGGCTTCGTGCATGAGATCGAAGAACAGATAGACGAGCACCCCGTTGGCCACCCCGATCAGCCCGCCCTCCCAGGTTCGTGGCAACACCTTCCCTAGATAGAGGGCGGCCAAAATCCCAAGGTAGACTGGAATGAGGCCCGCGACCGCACCGAGACCAACAACATCAAGCATGGCACGCTTCTATCAGAATCAAGGCTCCGGATGAAAGGCCGGCGGCGATCTTGAGTGCCTCGCAAGGTCAGCGAACAGTTTGCACACCCTGGACCGAATAGACCCGTCGAACTGCCTGGACTTGCCTGGCCGCTCTCTCCAGGATGCCTTCATAGACGGCCGTATAGGCGGTCGCGGTCTCGACCAGGGAGTCGAGCGTTTGCGCATGGCCGTCGCTGGGCTGATACGGGGCAGGAACGGGAATGAGGGCCAGCCACTTGAGGTCGGGACACTGCCGAATCTGTTCGGCCGATGTCGCCACCAGGGGCAACTCCTTAAACTCCCTGAACAAGCGCAACACTTCGGGCGCATGCAGCGACCCGTAGACGGTCGCCACGGTGGGCAGCGGACTGCGGCGCATCAGCGGGAAGGCGGTAAACCCCGCATGCACGTGGAGAAGATCGAAGGACGACCCCATGGAGAACGCTTTCTCGACCGCGAGCAACGTCAATCCTTCCGCCAAGTGTCGCTTGGGGGAGGGATAGTGCCGAAGCGCCTGTGGCGCCACCGGAACCAGCGTCCCTGATACGCGACTGTCTCCACTTGCGAAGACGGTCACTTCATGACCGAACCGGATCAGGCTCCTCGTCAAGAACTCCACACTCCGCGTGTCCGGGCGTTCACTCTGGCTGGAAACCTCTTCAACACACTGACTGACCTGAGCAATGCGCATGACGCTTTCCTTTCTTGTTCCTCACTCCCGCTCCATGCCCACCTGCACAACTGTTCGCCCACGAACTCATAGGGAGCGCCAATCCGACATGGCGTGACAGAGGGAACGGAATCGATCCGGCGCGATTCCCCACCAGCGCAAGCCGTCAGGATGGCTCTACCAGGCAAGCAGCGCTCTCCTGACGAGAGCATGGAGGGTACGACTCAAAGATGAAGGCCGACTGAAGACCGCATGAAATTTTGATGAGAAAACCGACGGGCAGCACACGAGCGCATCCGGCATCCATATCCTCAGCCAGGAAGATCACGGCTACAAAGAATGGGGTCCGCACACGATGGATGAGGAGAACCAGGCGGGGGAAATGCGGCGTGACCGCAGATGGCGGAAGTGCGCTCCTACCCCAGGGGCAGCCCCAAGACAATGAAAGAATAATGTGACAAGGAGGCAGGACCGGCGAGGGCGGCGCAGAAGTCGCCGCCCTCGACAGCGTGACAAACGAGTCCGTTAGCGTGCGCCGGCGAGCCGGGCCAGAGTCGGATGTCCGGTCATCGCCTCCTGCAATGCCTTGACCACTGCCACTGAAGAGACTTCTCCAGCCTCCGTGAGCGCGAGATACTGCTGTTGCGTCAACTGAAAAAATGCCGGCTGCTGTTCGATCGGCACGTTCATCAACGTCGCGAGTGCGGTCAGGTGTTCTCCACCACCCCTCGCCATGTCGGTTGACAGCGTGTCGAACGTGCTGGCGACGAACGCAGACGTCTCCTGCGACGCCATCACCTTTCCGTCGTTGGTGCAGCCGGAGGTGCCGAAGCTGATCCCGAATGTCTGGCTGCCGAACGTCCCATTGGTCGTGGCCATCATGACTTGGGGCGCAATATTTTTCGGCGTCTTGTAATCAGACCAGGCCAATTTCCCCAATCCGCATCCGGGTCCGTTGTCCGGGTTGACCGCGAAGGCTGTGCCGGACTGAACACCGATCACCACTCCGACGAACGCGACGAGCCATGGTTGCTTCATACGATCTCCTTTGTTTCGCTGTGGCCGCTACCCCGCACAAACGCACTACGCGATTTCTACCTTATCCGTCTTTTTTCCCCTGTCAACTGAAGCACTGATTTTTTCGGCCGTGGAGATATGAACGACGAACGACTGTAGGAGGACAAGAACCAGCGTAGGACCTGGCCGACGAGCAGCGATCTTTTGGGTCTGAATCGAAGGTGCACGGAGGATCAATCAAACGGAGACCGAGGGAGTTTTGTGGGATAGGCGTCTTGAGAACAAGGAGTGTCCTACTGTGCGGCTTGTGCGGAATCGCTCAGTGCCGGCGATAATTCCCGATCCTTCCCATGAGCAACTGGGCAACACGCGCGCGTCTATCCGCGTGGCAATGCCTCATGGCCGGCGGGATTTCACGCTTGTCTTGCAGGGCGTCGCGAGAACGACTGCACGCCTCGCCGAACAGGTTCTGTTATTGCATCGAGACGCATCAGGAAAGTCTGTCCGACCGTTCCCTGATGCCCACTACCGCAACGATTCCTCCAAAGACCCGGCCATCTCGCCTCGCCAGCATCGAGAGTTACCGCGTGGTGGCGATGCTCATTATCGTCTCCTTGCATTCGAACCTGATTGCGCGCCTGCATTTGATCGGGGGCGGGTATGGATTCCTCATGGACCTGCCGCTTTATCTACTGTTCTGGATGGCCGTGCCCTATTTCTTTTTGACGGCGGGGTACTTCTACGGGGTCACCGTCGACGCGGGAGCGGCGCCCTTCTCCCTGCTGCGTCGCTCGTGTCGCTCGTTGATGCGCCTCTTTGTCATCTGGGTGGCCGTGTACTCGGTGATCGGACCGAATTGGATCACCAACGTTTATACACAAGGGCTCTGGTCGACCCTGTCAACGCAAGCCGCACACACGATGGACATGCTCGTGGAGGAGCATGTCACGCTGCTTCTCGCCCCGAGACCTCCGATCTTCCATCTTTGGTTTTTGCCGGCCCTGATCGCGGGACTGAGCACAGTCGCGGTAGTGATGACGAGCCGTCTCAAGACATGGGTGGGACCGCTGCTCGTCGCGATCTATGTGCTGCTCATCGTGAGTGCCGTCGCGCCGCTCTCGCACTCTTCGCCCGGCTTGTTGCTCCTGGGGGTCTTCTTCACCCTCCTCGGGTGGCGGATCTCTCAACAAGCTGCCTTCTCCGGATCATTCGCGCTCGCACTCATCGCAGCAGGGAGTGTCTTGGCCCTGCTGGAAGGAGTCGCATTGAAACGCGTCTTCCATGCCTCCTCTCATCAAGTCATGGATTACCCTTATGCGGGGGCGGTGCTGCTGGTCGTCGGCCTGTTCTTATTGACGCTCGCGTACAGGACAATCGGGGAAGGCACTATTCTCCCGTTCTTGGCACGCTTTACCCTGGGAGTATATGTGTCCCATGTCCTCATTGAGTACACGCTGGCCCCCGTGCATGATCAGCTGCCGTCGCTGCCGATCATCTGGCATGTCCTTTACACCTTGGCGGTGTATGGGCTGGCGGTCCTCTTCACGTGGGGATTGTCGAAGATTCCGGGGGTGCGCCTTTCGGTGAGTCGCTAAGCCGATACCTGACTAAGGACCAGCCCTCCAGCGACAACACCGGTTCGATGGCACCACGAAGGAGCGCCCCATGATGAGACTTCGCGTCCACTGTTTCTCCATTTCCATTGACGGCTACGGCGCCGGCCCAAGCCAGAGTCTCGATCATCCACTCGGTCTGGGCGACCTGGCCTTGCACGAGTGGATCTTTCCCACGCGTACGTTTCGCAGCATACAAGGGGAAGAGGGCGGCACAACCGATGCGAGTGACCGTGTTGCCGCACGCGGGCTTAAGAACATCGGAGCGTGGATTTTAGGCCGCAATATGTTCGGCCCTGTCCGCGGCACATGGGCGGATGAGCACTGGAAAGGCTGGTGGGGCGAAGATCCGCCATATCATGTGGTCGTGCTCACGAACCATCCCAGGAAATCATTCAGCATGGAAGGCGGAACTACCTTCCATGTTGTCACGACCGGCATTCACGCGGCGTTGAACCAGGCCACCGAAGCAGCGAACGGGAAAGACATCCGTCTCCAAAGCTACGCATTGAAGTTAACACGTACGTGTACGTATACTTCTACAAGCCTGCCAAGAATCTCCACTCATGCAGGGCTATGGAGATTTCAGATCATTTCTGACATAAACCTAGACGCAGGACAAAAATGGAGGGAAGGTCTATGGGTAGCATTCTGCGGATCGTGCAGGTTGGAGTCTTGGGGTTTGCCTTATCTTCCTGCGCTCCCACCCCGTTGCCGTTGCACACCACTGTGGATGGCTTGAAAATGAGAAAGACCTCCCTGACTGCCACGCTGGTGATGCCGGAATCCCTCAAGAATGCTACGTTACGGAAAGAAGTATCGTGCGCTGGAACCTTCGACGTACCCATTGGAGCGGAACTGGAAACAGGGATGACGCAAGCGTTATCGCAGGTCTTTGAGTCGGTCGATGTGGTGGAGGACAAAAGCCTGGCAACGCGCAGTGACGTGCTCATTGAAATGGCCCTACCGGAACTACAGGCCGAGGGGCGTTGTGCGCTTCGAAGGGGATTGTATGCGACCGGACCCTTGTATTTTTTGTTTGCGATGTTTGATCCTTCGGATACCTATGAAGGACGTGCGGATCTCAGCGGAACCGTCACAGGGAGCGAAGGCCAGCGACTCCTCGCGGAGACATTCAACTCGAAGGTGCACACCAAAACCACCATCACCACCGACCGTCTCAACCGAGCATTTGCAGTCGAAACCGTATTCCGTGAGTCGTTAATCGATACGATTCAGCAGCTCATCCGCAGCCTGGCCAAGTCGTCGGAATTCCGCGAATATGCCGACCGACGGAATGTAAAATCATCTCAACATTGATAGGGCTAACTACATCAAAGAAAAATTCGTGCTCTGCAGGCGGTAACGACTACATCACTCCCAGATCTGGAATCAGACCAGACCGGTTTTTAAAATGCTGGGCGTTTCAAATGGTTCCCCCACTTGCCTGCACAAAACAGGTGCTCGCACGCATTTGTCGAGCGATTCGAGTCGTATGGGGTTTAAATTTTTGCGCGAATTTACGACATAAGCGCCAATCAGATTCTCGGCCTATGGATGCCAGATCCATCTCATCTCCTGTTCAGCAATCTATATAAATCGACCCATCGAGACAAGAGGCCCTTCGCAAGCGGCTCTGTTTTCTCGAGCACACCGACGACAGGGAACCGGTGACGCCGGATATGGTCACGACGGCCTTTCGGCGCGCCTGCGAGTCCGTAGGCGTGACGAACGTTCGCTTTCACGACCTGCGGCATACCTTCGCCTCCGCGCTCGTGCAGAGAGGCGTGGATCTCTACCGCGTGCAACGGTTGCTCGGCCACCGAGACGGACAGATGACGCAACGCTATGCGCATCTGGCGCCGGAGAATTTGCGGGAGGCGGTGCAGGTGTTTAAGGACGACTATCACAAATTTAGCACAATGCCGGGGGTGGGTCCGACCCGGCTTGTGCTAACTGCCTGAAAAGGTTGGTGGTCCCAACGGGATTTGAACCCGTGTCTGAGCCTTGAGAGAGCAAATCAGGTCGTTATGACCATTTACGACTGAGAACGACTGAAAGCGAGAAACAGCAGGAAAAATGATCAGTTATGGAGACTTTGATTGTGATGGAGTGTGATCCAGAGAGACTGAGAATGGACACTATATGGGCACTGAGTGGGCACCATATGGGCACCATATGGGAACCAGAAAATGAGGCCGAACTACAAAAGGCCGGCTGCAGCGTTAAACAACATATCCTTAATTCTCTTCGTCAACCATTTCTGCGTTGACTCTGACAGAGGCACCTGACGCTCACTTATTTCAGGACAATTGTGCAGCACAAGGCACAATGGCATCTTCACCTTTCCACGCCAGACTTGAATGCCCCGACAGATCTTGCCTGATGCGGTTGTAAGGTATACCTCTCGCGCTTCTCTCGTCTTCGTCCCCAGCTGCGGATAGAACTTCAGCTCGGCGTTTTGCAGGTCAGCTTGTTCTTCGTCGTTCATACTTTATCCCGGCCTGTCATGTGATGTGGGAATCCAACCAGACGACACGAGGACTTAAAATCCGATGCGATGTGACTCTTTTTGAAAGGCTTCTAGGATGCGATGGTACAGACTTTCTCTCGTCAAGTCGCTGATTGGGAATTCCTTGACCTCATATTCAGGCCGGTTGTCATAGGCCAACGTCACAGGAATTTCCATCGTGATCGACCATCGGCCCAGGACTCTATCCATGGTCCGAGAAAGAACGATTCCCATCACCTTTCCCTTCACAATGCTTCCCAACCGAGGAATCAAGTAGACCTGATGCGTCTTGACCCGTTTCTTATAGAGGGGCGGATCGAAGCTGACATCAGCGGCGAGTAGATCGTCTTCTGAAATCATATCTCTATGCTACTTCGCGTCTGCCTTTTGAGAGTCATACAATAGGCCATAATGTCGGCCTCATCCAGTGTCACGCCCAATTCGGTCAGTCGATCAACAATGACTCCGGCCTCTCTCTGGAGGGAGCTCATCACTTGGACCTCTACCTCTTCATGCTCAAAGCACCCTCTGGTTTTCAAGACATTAATCCCAACATGTTGCTCTTTTAAATGTTTGAGCATTTCCAGAAGATTGAGAATTTCTTCTGTCTTTTCGTCCGGATCCACCGGTGCCTGCCCAATGAGGTTCATAACATCCTCTTTCGCCTTGTTATGCTTGATGCGCAAATGGCCGTGGAGTCCTCTGAGCGTCATGACTTGTTGGCAGATTGGGCATTGTAGCTGTTGCTCACCGCTGACCATATCGAACCTCCTTAACGCTTCCAAGCTTCATACACTCGCGTACCAAACCATAAGGCCATTAACGCCGCGGTAACGAAAAATACCACCTTAACTTTGGTCCCAATATCGGTCTCTGTAAGAGCTTCTCCGACATAGTTAGGGACGGATTGATCACCACGGTTTGGGTTCGGTCGCCAAGGCGGTGGGGCACTCCCCCCACGAGCCTTGCACCAGTCTTTGAGAGGCCAAGGGAGGTCAGGGAAGCACTTCTGTGTGAAGCCCTGATCAGCGGATGCAGCATTCTTAGGCATAAGCGCTCCTAATGGCATACAATTCCCTCTTTACCACCTCAAACACGGCTCAGCGTGGAGGTGTCCGCACGCACCAATTGTAATGAGAATATCCCCATCGCCCATGGAAAGGCAGGTTTCTATCCTTGACGAGGTTATAGACTGCCATTCGATGCTTGACCCCTTCTGCCCTTAGAACCGCGTACCGATCACGAATTCTCCTGTACTGAAGCTCCATGTTTGCCAGAATATTCTCTATCCGCGTTTGCCGAAACCCTGCCTCAGATAATCGATCGACCGATCTCACCATCTGGTTCATGAACCGAAGGACTTCAACAGCAATGTCTCCCCACTTCTGATCAACAGTGATCGAGACCTCCACTTCTTTCGCTCCAGGAAGGACTCGATACGAAAGCTTGGGGTTGAATGTCTTAAACGTTTGGGCTGTGAAGCTGCGAGAAGCTCTTTTTTTGCTGTCAGAAGCGCTCATGAGCTCTTCTTATGAGCTTTTCTTAGGCTTCTCAATGATGCTTACCGATAACCTGCACTTGCGCACCGAGAGGAAGGCTTTGTGGTGGGGGCTTAACGGTTCACTTAGCTTCTCTTTTCTATCAACGCTTTATCTAAAAAAGGTGTCAACGTGTCAAAGAAATGAGAAAGAGGCGGTTTTTCAATATTTTATCGATGACACCTTACATCAACGAAGGTGTCACGAAGATGGCAACGTGTCATGGGTGACACCTTCGCGTGACACGTTGTTTTAAGAAGATGTCCGTGAAAGCGATAACGTTATCAGCTATTTGAATGCTAAATGACATGTTGACACCTTTTTCTGAAACTTAGGTGCTGGAAAAAATCCAGCCGCGCTTCCCCTGCGACCGATCATCCATGATTGAGACGCCAAGCTGAGACTTGATTAGCTCTTTGTTCTTTGAGAGCCAAGAACCTAGCGCATGCGGACTTCGGAAGGGGAAGTTCCTTTCTGAGCCCGGATACTTGTCTTTGAGTGAAATGAATAGCTGTTGGACCGAGATACTGATCTCGCCTAATCCTCCCGGAAACTGATCGATCCATAAGCGCACAAGGTCAAGGCGCTCATCACTCTCAGCTAAGAGATCGAGCTGAGACTGGTTAAGATTTTCCATCCCAGATTCAAAGAGAGATTCAACTCCCATTGATCGAGCGAGAAAGGTTCCTAACCGATGAAAGTCAGCTAGTCGATGACTTGACCGATACGACGTCACTTCAGCCTTCATCAATTCCACTGCCACATTGAGGAATTGAAGCATGCCTCCCCAAATCTTTGGGCGCGCTTGAAGAACAGTGTCTTTGAGTGTGCCTTCCGGCATGTTCCCGCCTTGCTGAAGCGAGTACAGGCGAATCGGCAAAAGCCTCTTCGCAACATCGTCTCGATTCCACCGCGGATCCCGTGAGGTTAGAGCGATAAACGTGTTCGGACGATAAGATATGAGATTATTGGTGGTATGGTATTGTCTCCGCTGAATCACGGCACCAGTTGCAGCTCGTGCTAGATGATCCCCTAACCAAGACGCTGGACTATCTGCATTGTCATAAACGGTTAATCGCTGATTGGTGATAGCTGCCAGAAAATCAGATTCCCCACTCTTGTCTGAGCGGAATCCCCCAACTTCAAAACGTTTTCCAAAAAGAAGAAGGCCGAGAAACCTTGCAGTAGAAGACTTTCCGCTATTCTGTTCGCCAAAGATGGTCAGAATAGGGCGAACCGGGAGGAGTTCCAGAAAGAAGATTGAAAGCACCCAGGTTTTCAGTACGGCCAGCGTTGCACCTGGAACAGGAAGGTTTTCAATCGGAAGAAATTGGAACGCAGTATGGAAGTCTTCCACCGAAGCATCTGAATCTGGTGCGACTGGCTCGAATAGAGACTCCTCATTAAAAAGGACTCCATCCGTTCCATTGTCGCTTATCTTGATTGCTGTTCCGTCGCATACGTAGATCGATCCATTCCCTGCCCAGATATATAGGGTGTGCTTGTTCTTGTCCCAATACGCGAACCGATGAACAACGGCTCTTTCTCCCCGTACCCGCGCCTGAGTGACAATCTCAGCTTGTACAAACCGGGTTTCCTCTTCGGTCTGATTTAGGCCAAGCCTGTCACAGAGAGCGGCAAGAAAGTCTGCCCCTTCAATTCGCTCCAAGGTCTTTGCCGTGGCATCGAAATACAGCAACTCATCATCGTCCGTTCTTATCAGCCGACCTCGTTCACGTAGATCCCTCACCGCATGATCTGCAATATCGCGCTTTTTCTCGAATGGTTTGAACGATTGATTAAGACGAATATCGTTCACAAGTTTCGCGAGATCTGTTTGTGCCAATGCCGCAGCGCGTTCTTGCCTTCGAGTCCACGCTTGCCACCATGCTGCAATTCTGTGCAGCCGAGAATCGGCAAGGTCAATTCTCTCCAGGTGTTCAACAGACAGTTGTGCTGAACCCGTCTCTTTCACTAACCAATCATCAAGGCCAATCTTCTCACCGGCGATATCGGGCAGTCGCACGATTCTGACTTGCGCGCCCTTACGCTGAAGCTCCATTCCGAGGGCGTAAAATCCGCCTAAAATGTGCTGCATCTTCTCGGATCGCCACGCATCGCTATCAGGGACAAGTTCGACTTTTCTACCGCTGAATACAAAAGCGTCTAGTTCGGGAATCGTAATTCTTTCACCGCTGTCAATCCGCACCCTCCAGTTCCATACGCCGCCTACTGCTGCCACGTTTAGCCCTTCCTGGCAGGCCTTCGCCGCTTTCTTCTCCCCCTCAGTAATAAGGAACGCCTGCTTGTGGTCACTAGCTATCTCCTGCCAGTTCCTAAGCGGGGGAAGGTAGAGGTGCGGCGCAGTCCCTCCAGCCTGAGTGTATTTCTGTGCGTGGCCATTTTCGGTTTTGAGGGGCGGAAATAATCTCGCGCGCGTAAATCCGTTCACTTCTCCGGTCAAGGAGAAATAGGGGATGCTGTACGCTGTGATAGCACCGGAGAACTGCCGCAAATCATGCGGTCGAACGGCAGTTATGCGGAGGATCCGAATCGTGTCATCGCTCAACCCCGATCTGCGAAGATCCAGCACATGGTCTTCGTGAAGCGTGTGGCATCCTGAGCCATGAATAGTCTTCTCGCTTGGCTCTAGGATCATCGATCACTGACGGCAATCGAGAGTCCGCCCTCTATCAATTTCTCTATGGCACTCTCCGGGATTCGGACATTGCGTCCAATTTTCACGAAGTCGATACGATGCTCTAGGATGCGACGGCGAATGGTCGAGGGCTTCACCGCTAGGCGGATTGCCGTTTCCTCAACCGTGAACAGTGAACCTATCGTTTCTTTCTTCAACGTACGTTCCTTCATACGTTCCTCCCTCATGCGTCGCTAGTGGTGTTGACACGGATCACGACAGGGTAATATTGTTGGTTATCGGCGTCTATATACGTTACCGATAACCAATATTGAGATGAAAAGTGCCTCTCAAAAAAAGAACGTACATATCTCCAAAACCTGACGACCCCAGATCTATTGAGAGCCTCAATACAGGGTTTCGAAAAAGCTGGCCTGTGGCAAGTGCCTACGAAGTGGTGAATGGCATTCTCATTGCTAAAACTTCAGACTCGCGAGATTCGTATCCAGTCGATCACAGATACAAATCCATCCCCATTCAGTTAGCCAAGATTCAAGAAGGAGATGAGGCGGGGCTCTTATCCTTCACCAGAAAATATGGAATGCTTGGACTGTCAAAGCTTCTTCCGACTTACCCAGAAGTACTGATAGCAAGGAGATTTAATACTGAAAGAGACTTGGAGGATGTAACCCTTCCCCCCGAGATCCCAAACGATCGTAAGGCACTATGGATACGAGAGGTCATCCGGGATGAGCGAGAACGGTTTTATAGATGTTGCAACGAAATCGCGCTGACAGACTCCAAGATGCAACAAGCTTGGCTCTTAAGTGGCGGGGGTGATCTCTTGTATTGGATCTGGGCTCACATTCGAACCCTTAGACTCTGTTGCGATCTTACCCTCATCATTCAAGACGAAAATGAAATGGATGAGTCGGATATTGTCTACCTAAACGAATCGGTAGCCTCTTACTTACGAAAATTTCAACCCCCACATTTAAGAGGATCAAAGCATCTAACTCTTGAGCTCACTCTTGCGTTTCTACATCAGACCAAGAAGATCCTCTGGTCTCAACCAGAGACGTGGACTGCACTTCAGTTTGCCAAACATTTAAGGCGCGACCTTATCAATAGAAATATTGGAGAGATTCGGCTTGCTATCGAAGCAGACGGTAAGGCCGAGAGAAGCTTCTTTCAGTACCACGCCCTCATAGAAATAGCCTATTGGCACCTACACAATTTAGTCATCAATGGCCGGATGAAGCGTTGTAAGCGAGAGCACTGTGGAGAATTTTTCATTCAATCCCATCGGGGAACGGAATATTGCCCGGAGCCCAAAACCCCAAAGGGAGAAAGTCGCTGTGCTGTGCTTGATAGAACAATCCGCGCAAAACCCAAGTATCTTCGACGGCTGAAAAGAAAAAGACAGAAACGGTAGGAGGGATTGCTATGGGGGTCTTCATCAAAAATGGATGGTACTGGATCGACTATCGGGACGCAGAAGGCCGTCGTCATCGTGAAAAGGCCAGCCTTGAGCATCGAATCGCCAAGCAAAAACTCAGGGACAAACTTGGTTCAATCGCCCGAGGCGACATTACCGGCATCCGTGAAGAAGGTATGTTGCTCAAGGATTTTATCGAGAAGAAATATTGGCCGACGATCAAGGAGAGTCTAAGTCTTCACGAGCAACGACGCGCCCGGCATACTATCGATCTCCACCTAGTCCCTTCCCTTGGTGGGCTGCGATTGAGCAAAATCCGCCATGAAGAGATTGAACGTTTCCAGGCTGAACGACTGACGAAAGTCGCCAGCGGCACGGTCAAAAAAGAGATGATGCGGCTCAAGCACATCCTCAACCGTGCCGTCGCATGGCGATACCTCAAGGACTCGCCTGCGAAAGGGCTTTCGAAAGTCACCCCTCCTCCTGGACGAGTCAGATATCTATCACCAGAGGAACGAAGCGCAATCCTGGCACATGCCAGGCCCGACCTTCGACTGTATATCCTAGCTGCGCTCCAGACTGGCGCGCGGCGTGGGGAATTATCCGCTCTGCGTTGGTGTGATATCGACATGAGAGGTCGAACCGTCGCTTTTGAGAAAACGAAGAACGGTGAGCGACGAGTGGTTCCCCTCACGGATACCCTCAGAGACACCCTGCAGAGCCTCTTAAGGCCTCTTGACCCTCAGGCCAAGGTCTTCCCCGCCCTCAGCGTGGATGCCGTTACCATCGCCTTCAGACGATTGACCAAGGATCTGGGCATTGCAGGGTTGCGATTTCACGATCTAAGACACGACGTTGCCAGCACATTGACCATGGCCGGAGTATCCCAGCGAGCCGTCATGGAAATTCTCGGTCACAAAGACCCTCGGATGACTTTGCGATATCAGCATCTCTCTCCAGGACATCTACAAAAAGCCATGTCCCATTTGAGTCATCAAGATCAGGAACCAGAAATTAAAGCTCAGAATGCTGGCGGGTGAATGTGCCAGAGATACCTGCGCCATTGCCCTAAGGAACACCGATCATAAGACGGTGCACAGCATGTGCCGACTTCACTTGCGATTGGACGGATGGATTCTGGCATCAAGGATGGCTATGATTTGCTCTCTTGTGTATGGATACTTTGGCTCGCCAAGGCCTTTCCAAGCATTGATCATTCTCGCATAGACTTCAGTCGTTGGCATGTGCGAGTTCTTTGCCGCAGGGCCAATCGTGGTCTCAAAGCGACCGTGCTTTCGCAGGGCGCGGGAAAAGCTGAGCAACTCCGCTTCATTGTTTCCGTCGAATCCAGGGAAATTCAATTGGGATTCTTCGATTTCTGACTTGTCAGAGAGCTTGTCGAAGCTGTCTCTCAAATCGCCATAGATGCCCAAAATTTCCAGAACATGCATAGCTTTGTTCTCCGGTAAGTTCTCACTCAGGCTTTCAAAGTACTGTTGATATAGCCATTCGTGTCCGTCCCGGAGCGTCTCCGACATTTGCGTGTAATGCTCATCTTTCTTGATATGACCAAGAATCTCGTACTGGTTAGCCAAGATCAACCGTTCAGCATCGGTCAATTTGAGATCAGACATTTGCGCTCTCCCTTGAGTGCTTTGAGTGAAGAGAACATATCCGGTGGGCACCATATGGGCACCGGAGATTTGCATGAACCACGTAAGTGGTGGTGGTCCCAACGGGATTTGAACCCGTGTCTGAGCCTTGAGAGGGCTCCGTCCTAGGCCAAGCTAGACGATGGGACCGGAGAGGTAGTCCAACGGCAGCGGAAAGAACCGGACTGTACCATAGCGA
>WBZN01000218.1_pt1 | contig 70762 bp, 57 predicted proteins | sample 5204281 | NCBI WGS metagenome assembly WBZN01 (sample SAMN12344347, study PRJNA552823) | activated sludge metagenome | biome: Activated sludge suspended growth; feature: Nitrification reactor; material: Wastewater; isolation source: activated sludge from nitrification reactor of wastewater... | reverse complement strand
GTCCGCCAGGTACGGCGTGTGCAGCATCACGGTCTCGCACTTGTACTGCTCGCGCAGCAGCTCGAACCACTTCATGAACGTGAAGCATCCCGTGTAGGACAGCAGCAGCACGCTGGGATCGGGGAATCGCTTGCCGTTCGGTGCGAGGTTGCCCTTCGCCATCATGCCGATGTCGGACTTGACGTAGGTGCAGACGTCCTCGGAATGCCCGACCTTCTCCGCCTCGAGCACGTATTGCCCGGAGGTGCGTCGCAGGCCACTCTGGATGGCGTTGACCTCCGGCAGGTTGTTCAGCAGGTCGAAGCAGCCGATCAGCTCATTCAGGTTGCCCGGCACGAAGGTGTTGCAGACCTTCGCACCCGTCTCGGGCGCTGCGGTCAGCCGGTCGAAATGGGCGGCCATCATCTCCTTCTGCTTGCGCATCGAGGCGTCCTTCTCGACGTCGTGCGCTGCCGGCTTGGAGGTCGCAGTCTTGTTGGTCATTGTCCACTCCACAGTTTGATCGAATCGGCAAAGGTTCCCGCCTGCTCGCGGATCGGCTGCATCTGGCCCGAGTTCTCCGCGTACTTCAGGGCGATGTAGGGAATGCCGGCATCGGCCAGCACGTGTTGCAGCATCGGCCGGTCCAGCAGCGCCGGATCGCAGAAGCTGGGGCTGGCGAAGATCACCCCTTCCGCGCCGGTGCGCCGTACCGAACGCACCAGGTGCTGGCCTTTCTCTTTCTGGTCCGGCTCGTACTTGGCGGCGGTGGATTCGGAATGATGCAGGAACTCGCTGGCCAGTTGAGCCAGCGGGTCGCCCTCGGTGCTCACGTCACGGGTCAGCCAACGAGTCACGAGCAGCAGGTCATCATCGACCACGTAGCACCCTGCCAGCTCCAGCGACTTGATCAGGTTGAGCGGCGGTTGTTCGCAGAACACTCCGGTGAGCACCACGCGGCAGTTGTCGCGCTGCGGCCGCGGCTGGGCCTCCGTCGCGGCAAGGTAATCGCGCAGCATCGCCGAGTGCTGCTCCACCGGCAGTACGAGGCCCGCGCGCATCAGCAGAAAGACTTCCGTGGCCGGCGCGAGCCAGGGCTTCGCGGCGCGGTACGCGTACAGCTCGCGAACCAGCCGGCGGTTCTCGTTGTAGACCGCGATCGAGTTGCGCAGCTCGTCATCGGTTATCGGCTTGCCACGCAGCTCGCCGAGATCGTGGCGCAGCTCCGACATCTCGCCGTGGTAGAAGTTGCCGCCGATCTCATCGACGTAGTTCTGCGGCACGTCGAAGTAGCGGGAGTAGACCCCCGGGAACATCACCTTCCACATGCCGGAGAGATTGCGGATCACGTCGCAGATCGACGGGAACAGCATGCCATCGACGAAATCGAGGCGGCCGGAGACACCGAGCTCCACCGTGGAGCGCGGGATGCGGCAGATGTAGCTCTGGTAGTAGGCATCGCCATGGATGACCTCGAGCTGGTCACCGCCGCCCACGATGCCGAGCGGCAGCATGTCGGCCGCGTGGATCAGTTCGCGCGGCACGTAGATCGGCAGGTAACCGATGACCTTGCGGCCCGGGCGCGAGGCCTTCCACTCGCGTGCCGCGCTGAAACTGAGATCCTCGAAGAGCTGTGTCGCCCTGCTGATGATGTCTGCCACCGTCATTTTGGTCACGTTCGATTACCTTTTTCTGTTCGTCGCGATTGAGTAGGAGCGGCGGGCCGTCGTCCGGTCACTTGCCGCGCGCGCCAGGCTGGCGCGCCCCGGGCTGGATACGATCGGTGAGCTTGTCGGTCCACGGCTCGCCGCCGGCGAGCGCCTGCCGGAGGGCAATGAAGTCGACCTCCCGCCCGGTGTCCTTGTTGCCTTCATTGAAGGCGCGGAAGCCGGCGCGAGCTTCGGTCATCATGTTCAGGGAAAGCCACGCCCGCGAGCCCTCCTTGTTGCGGTTCCAGGCATCCAGCTTCGGCTTGCGAAGCTCCTCGAGGGTCTTGGTGGTGCAATCGGGAAACACGTACAGGAACTTGGTGCACATGGCCTCGACCCGCTCATCGAGCAAAGCGAGGTCCACGCTTCCGCGGCGCTGCAGTTCCTGGCCGGACTTGAGCGCCTCGCCGGTGCGCTGCTTGCCGAACACGGTACGTCCGAACTCATCGACCATCCGCGTGGTCTCCACGGTCGGATTCGCGATGTAGCGGCCATCGATCTTCAGGGCCGGCACCACGTCGGTGATCAGTCCGATCGCATAGGCCTCGTGCGCCGAGAACGGCTCGCACAGCAGGCAGGCGCCCATGGCACGTTCGCTGCCGATCAGCACCGGCAGGAAGTCGGTGACGCCGCCAATCGGTGCGGAGCCGTGCTTCGGGCCGGCCTGACCGAAGCGCGCAAGATCCTGTGCGATGCTGATGTCGCAGGCCATGCCGATCTCCTGGCCACCGCCGATGCGCATGCCGTTGACGCGGCAGATCACCGGTTTGTCGCAGCCGAGGATGGCGCTGACCATGTCGTTGAACAGGCGCATGTAGCCGCGATATTCCTGCGGGTTTCCGGCGTAGTACTCGGCGTACTCCTTGGTATTGCCGCCGGTGCAGAAGGCCTTGTCGCCGGCGCCGGTGAACACCACGGCCACGATGTCGCGTGCGACGCTCGCCGCCCGGAAGGCCAGGATGACGTCCTTGGCCATTTGAGTCGTGTACGAGTTGAACTGCGTCGGATTGTCGAGCGTGATCCAGGCGTTATAAAGGCCGTCCACCGGGCGCCCGTCCGCGCCCTTCACCGGGCGCTTCTCGAACCGGACACCGGGAGTGCCCGGCGCGGGCGCCCAGCCCGCGATCAGCGTGTGATCGGCCGCGGCCTGGCCGCTGATACGTACTTCGATGGCCATTCTAAAGATGCTCCTTTCAGGTTGTTCGGACGCCCGCGCCTGCGGATTCGGTCGAGGTGCATTGACAAGGCGCCGCCCCCCTATTAACGTAAAGAAGTACCAGAATACTAATTTACAGTCAACTTGGCCATGACCCTGGCGCCTGCCCTCAAGGACCGGCCCGGCGGTTGGCGGCTAGGCCTGCGAGGTTGCCGTGACCGATTCATCCACTGTGTCCATCGCCTTCGTCGGCAGCGGCGGCGCGGGAGCCCTGACCACCGGCCGCCTGCTGCTCGAGGCGGCCTGCCTCGCCGGCTGGAACGGGCTGTTGACCCGCTCGGTGGGACCCCAGATCCGCGGCGGAGAGGCAGCCGCCATCGTCCGACTGGCCGTGAACCCGGTCGAATGCCACAGCGATCGGATCGACCTGCTGGTCGGCATCGACTGGCTGAATGCGAACCGCTTCGAATCGGAACTGCCGCTGGCCTCATCGAGCATCGTGCTAAGCGATCCTGCGGGCGAACCCGTGCCGGCGCTCGTCACCCGCGCGGGTAGCCAGATCGTGGAACTGCCGTTGGCGGCGCTGGTGAAGGCGGCACCCAAGCTGCGCCCCAACATGATCGCACTCGGGGCCGCCGCTGAAATGCTCGGGCTCGATTTGGGAGCGCTCGACGAGCTGATCGGAAAGCGCTTCGCCGAGCGGGGCGAGGCGGCGGTCGCCGCCAGCCGCCTCGCCGCGCGTACCGGTGCCGAACAGGTCCGCGGGCAACCGTTGCCCGTCAAGCTGGGCCAGCCGCGCAAGGCCGGTGGCAAACGCTGGCTGCTGACCGGCAACGAGGCCGCCGGCCTCGGTGCGCTGCGCGGCGGGATCCGCTTCGTCGCGGCCTACCCGATCACTCCCGCCTCGGAAATCCTCGAATGGCTGGCGCCGAACCTCGCCCACGTCGGCGGCATCCTCGTCCAGGCCGAAGATGAGCTCGCGTCCATCAACATGATCATCGGCAGCTCGTATGGCGGCGTGCCCTCGCTGACGGCAACCTCCGGTCCCGGGCTGTCGCTGATGGTGGAGGCGCTCGGACTCGGCATCGCGGCCGAAGTGCCGCTGGTCGTGGTCAACGTGATGCGCGGCGGCCCCTCGACCGGCATCCCGACCAAGTCCGAGCAGGCTGACCTCAACATCGCCGTGTACGGAATGCATGGCAGCGCACCCCACCTGGTCCTGGCCCCGCAGTCGGTGCCCGACTGCCTGCTGACGACGCAATGGGCCGTGCACCTGGCCGAAGCCCTGCAATCACCCGCCATCGTGCTGTCGGACCAGTTCCTCGGCCAGACCGTGGTCGCCATCGAACGCCCCCCGGACCTCGAGTTCGCCGGCCAGCGCGTCGTGGCCTCCGAGATCGTGGAGTCCTATCGTCGCTACGCACTGACCGAAGACGGCGTCTCACCGATGGTCGTGCCCGGCACGCCGGGCGGGCAGTACACGGCCGACGGACTGACGCACACCGAGCGCGGCCTGCCGACGAGCAGCGCCGGCGATCACCGGGCGCAGCTCGACAAGCGGCGCGACAAGCTCGAGCGGTTCGCCTATGGCGATCACTGGGCAACGCTCGAAGGCAGCGGTCCCTGGGCCATCCTGACCTGGGGCTCGCTGACCGGCGCGGCCCGCGAAGCGATCGAGCTGCTGGCCGGCGAAGGGCGCCCGGTGCGCCTGATCGCGCCGCGCCTGTTGCTGCCGACCCGGCCGCAGGAGATGAGTGCGGCGCTCGCCGGTGTCACGCGGTTGCTGGTGGTCGAACAGAGCCATGACGAGCAGTTTTTCCGCTACCTCAGGGCCCACTACCGCCTTCCCGAGGATACCGGACTGCTGAGCCAACCCGGCCCCCTGCCCATCCGGCCAAGCGAGATCCGGCGGGCCCTGCTACGCGAGGAGACCCCATGACCTGTGCCACCCCACTTCCCTGCAAGCCGGCCGATTTCCGCTCGGAGGTCAAGCCGATCTGGTGTCCCGGCTGTGGCGACTATCACGTGCTGATGTCCATCACCCGCGCCTTTGCGGAGATCGGCGTTCCGCCGGAGCGCCTGGCCGTCGTGTCCGGGATCGGCTGTTCCTCGCGCATCCCCGCCTACACCCGCTGCTACGGATTCCACGGCGTGCATGGCCGCGGCCTTGCCGTTGCCGCCGGCCTGAAGCTCGCCCGCCCCGACCTCACGGTCGTGGCCGCCAGCGGCGATGGCGATGGCTACTCCATCGGCGGCAATCACTTCCTGCATGCCTGCCGTCGCAACGTCGATCTCACCTACATCGTGATGGACAACCACATCTACGGCATGACCAAGGGCCAGCCCTCACCCACGACGGAACCGGATTTCGACACGGCGCTGGCGCCAGGTGGCACGGGGCTCCGTCCCTTCCATCCATTGGTGGTCGCACTGGCCTCGGGCGCGAACTTCGTCGCCCGCGCGTTCTCGGGAAACGTCGCTGAAACCGCCGCGATCATCGCCGAGGCGATCCGCCACCCGGGCTTCTCCTTCGTCGAGATCCTGAGCCCCTGCGTCACCTTCCGGCCGGATCAGAAGGGCTGGAAGGACCTGGTTCGTCCCGCACCGGTGAACGCCACCGACGATCCGGGACGCGCCGCGCGCCGGCTGATGTCCGACGACGGCTTCGTGCTCGGCGTGCTGTACCGCGGCAGCCGCCGCCCCTATCGGCCACGTGAACCATCACGCGAGGGCGACCTGCGCGCGATCGAGGGAGATTTCGAGCTATGACCGAGGACGCACCACGACCACAGACCCTGGCCGACCTGTACGCGATCGCCTACCAGATCGAGGCCGATGCCGTGGAACTGTATCGGCTGCTGGCCGACCAGATGGAAAGCCACAACCGGCCCGAGCTCGTCACGTTGTTCCGCGATCTCGAACGGGCGGAAGGAATTCACCGGGACGACATCGCGCGCCGCGCCGCCGACCCCGGGATCGAAGCCCGCGCGCGTGAGGTCGCCCGCTGGCGCACCACCCAGAGCCCCGAAGGCGCTGATCTTGCGGCCGTCCACTACCAGATGAGTGCGCATGAGGCGCTGACCCTGGCGCTCGCGGGTGAGGAGCGTGCGCTGCAGTTCTTCGAACGGCTGAAATCAGAGGGTGCCGATCCCGAGATCCGGCGGTTCGCGGCGGAACTGGCCGAGGAGGAAGCCGAGCACGTCGCGCTCTGCCACCGGCTGCTGCAGCGTTACCCGGCGCCCGACGACGCCACGGACCGGTACGACCCCGATCCGCCGGTGCAGCAGGAATAGGCGCCGCGTTGACACATTCGACAAATTCGGTATTATCGTACTGGTTTAGTTATTTAAACACCGGTCACCGTCACCAGATCTCCGGCCTGCGCGCCGGCCGGTCGCCGGGCAAGGAGCGGCGATGAACGCACCCCCGGCGTCCCAGACCTTCCCCGTTCGTCCGCTGCGGCGCGACGACCTCGAGCGGCTGGTCAGCATCGACAAGGCCCACACCGGCAATGCACGCCGGCGCTTCATGGAAAAGCGCCTGGCCGCCGCGGTGGAACGGCCTGATGAGCACCTGCAGGTAGGCGTCGAGCATGACGGCCGGCTCGTCGGCTTCGCGCTCGGCCGGATGCTGTATGGCGAGTTCGGCCAGCTCGAGCCGGTGGCCGTGCTCGATGCCATGGGCGTCGACCCCTCGAGCCAGGAGCACGGCTTTGGCCACGCCCTGATCCAGGGCGTCGAGACCCTCGCCCGCCGGCAGGGCGTCCATTGGCTGCACACGCAGGCGGACTGGACCAGCCACGGCCTGCTGCGATTCTTCGACTCGGCGGGTTTCAAGCTTGGGCAACGGGTTGTGCTCGAACGCGACACCTCGCGACCCATCGTCGAACCCGAGTCAGAAACTTGAGGAGAGCGCACTGATGAAGAGCAAGCCGCCGTTCAGCGTTCCGGAGCGGGTGGGTGATGACCCCGAGGCTGATTACAGCACGTCGATGCCCGCGGACTACGGCCCGTTGGCCCGGGATCTGATACCGATCCGCGCGCTGCAGCCGCAGGACCTGCCGTCTATCGCCGCGATCGATCGCGCGACCACGGGCAGGAATCGCTCGGCCTACTTCCAGCGCAAGCTCGACGAGGTGCTCAACGATTCGGATGTGCGGATCTCGCTGGTCGCCGAGCTCGACGGCCGCGCCGTTGGTTACATCATGGCGCGGGTCAATCTCGGTGAATTCGGTCGCAGTGAACCGAGCGCCGAAATGGACACCCTTGGGGTGGATCCCAGTTATCAGGGCCGCGGTGTCGCACGCGCCCTGCTCTCGCAGCTCCTCGCCAACCTCGCAACGCTCCGCGTCGACAAGGCGTTGACCGAGGTCGACTGGACCAATACCGAGTTGGTGGCCTTCCTGACGACCTGCGGGTTCCGGCCCTCTTCGCGCCTGGCCTTCGACCTGCGGCTGGACTGATGTACGTCCCCATCCTGTCCCCACCCAGGGTCGACGGGAAACCTGGCTGATCATGGATCGCATCGACCTCACGAAATTTGCCGAGGGCGTCATCGAAGTCGATGCCACGGCGATCGCAGCGGATCTGGGACTCGAGCCCGGACAGTTGCTCGACCTGCTGCGAGCCGGGCAGTTGACCGCGCGCTGCGAGCAGGGGATTGCCGAAGACGCCGGTCGTCTGCGATTGACGTTTTTCCATGGTGAGGCGCAATTGCAACTGCTCGTCGACGAGCAGGGCCAGATTCTGCAACGCTCGGTGCAGCGTTTGCGAAAGCCTGGGACCGCCATCTAGAGCAGCGGCCAAGTCCGCTGGCTGCGACCTCGGCCGCATCAACGCCGGCAAGATTGAGCTCGCGCTCGCGCCGGTCTCGCTCGCCCACGTGCTGTTTTGCAGCATCGAGAACGTGAGTCTCTCACGCCACCCTGAGCCGTAGAGGCGGGTCGGCGGTCGTCATGACCGCCGGCAGCAGGCACAATGCGCACATGAAATTCCAGTTTCCCTCCAGCCCGCGCAGCGGATGCGAGGACTGATGCCCGGCACAGGCATCCGGCTGGCACACCAGCCACTGCTCCTGCCGGGATGCGGCACTGCGACCGATTATGCGCGGACACTGCTGGAGTCGCTGGGGCTGAAGGTGCTGGGGTCGGCTGGTACAAGCGATCCTGAACCGGGCCTCTCGTGGGCCAGCAGCGGCCTCATGAGTCTGACCGGACTCGCCGGCAGCCGTCCGCAGATGTGCCCCGCGCCGCTCGCCAGCTGCGCCGACGGGCTCATCAAAGCGCTCAATTGCATCGCGCCGGCGATGGCAGATTCCCTACCGGTGGGGCGCAACCTGCTCGGAGAGCGCGCGGCCATCGCCGGGGTGCAGCGGAACGGGATGATGTCTCCCGGCGGCGGTTGCCGCCTGCTCGAAGCCGCAGATGGCTGGTTCGCAATCAGCCTGAACCGCGATACCGACTGGTCGGATGTACCCGCGTGGCTGGAGGATGAACACGCCCGGTCCTGGGAAGCCATCGGCGAGGCGGTAGCGACGCGTGCCGCCGGCCCGTTGGTGGAACGTGCCCGGTTGCTAGGTCTCGCGGCCTGCGTATCGGCGCCACCCACGAGTGTTCCGGCATCGTGGTATATCGCGACCCGGCATGGCCCACCGGGTCCGCTGCAACGGCGCTCGGCTCCGCCCAGGGTCGTGGATCTGACTTCGCTGTGGGCGGGTCCACTGTGCTCGCACCTGCTGCAGAAGTGTGGTGCGCACGTCATCAAAGTCGAAAGTTCGACCCGACCGGACGGCGCCCGCAGCGGCCCGCCGGCGTTCTTCGACCTTCTCAATCATGGCAAGCGCAGTGTCGCGTTCGAATTCGATGCTCACGGCATGGACCGCTTGCACACACTGCTCGACTGGGCCGACATCGTCATCGAGTCCTCACGCCCGCGAGCCTTGCGACAACTGGGCGTGATCGCGGAAGAATGGCTCGCCCGGCGCAGTGGCCTCACATGGGTCAGCATCACCGGCTATGGTCGCGAGGAACCGGGCAGCGGCTGGACCGCCTTCGGAGATGACAGCGCCGTCGCGGCCGGGCTCTCGGCTCTCATGCAGCAGATGACCGGCCTGCCGCTCATCTGTGGCGATGCCATCGCCGACCCGCTCACCGGCATGCATGCCGCCGTGGCAGCCATGGCCGCACATCGAAGCGGTGGCGGACTGCTGCTGTCGCTCGCGCTGCGCGACGTGGTGGCCCATTGCATCGGCTTTTCCCGGCCATCGAGAGATGAGACCCTGCGGGAGCGCTGGCAATCGTGGACGACCGAGGCGCGTTCGCGCCGGCTTGATGCCACGCCGCCCACTGCCCGGCCGGTCGTGGGGCCGGCACGGCCCCTGGGTGCGGACAACGATGCCGCGCCGGCAGGCTGGAGCGATGCGTGCTGATTCGCAATGCGCAGACGCAGGCCGGCACGGTGACGGATGTGCGGATCGATGCAGCGCGCGTCGTCGAAGTGGCGGCGAACTTGCCGGCGCGACCCGGTGAGACCGTGCTGGATGCCGGCGGGGCGGCGCTGCTTCCCGGACTGCACGATCATCACATCCATCTTCTGGCACAGGCCGCGGCGATCGAATCGCTGCGCTGCGGCCCGCCGGAGGTGTTGACGGCGGAGCAACTGGCTCAGCAGCTGAGTGAGCACGCGCAAGCGGGACCGCTCGGCGCAGCGGCATGGATTCGCGGCATCGGATATCACGAGTCGGTGGCTGGGGATATCGACCGCTTCTGGCTCGATCGCGTGGTGCCCCACAAGCCGGTGCGGATCCAGCATCGTTCGGGGCGCCTCTGGATCATCAACTCCTGCGGCCTTGCGCGCCTCCTGTCCGCGAACCAGGCACAGTCCACCATCCCGCAGCCCGCAGCCGATGCGATTGAAACCGGCCGGCTCTACGACGCCGACCCATGGCTGCGGCTACGGCTCGCAGGATCGCCGCCCGCGCTGTCCCGGGCCAGTGAGCAGCTGGCCCGATTCGGGGTCACCGGGATCACCGATGCGGGCGCGCGGAACTCGCACGCCGAGTATCGCCACTTCGCCGACTCCAGCGCTCGCGGTGAACTTCTGCAGAAGGTGGTCGTGATGGGCGATGCCAGTCTCGATGAGACCAGCGAAGCCGGCGCCGTCCGCCGCGGCCCCACCAAGATCCATCTGCGTGAATCCGCACTGCCAAATCTTCAGGATCTGTGCGCGGCGATCGCGGGCAGCCACGAGGCGGGACGGCCGGTGGCCGTGCATTGCGTCACGGAAGCCGAAGCCGTCCTCACCATCACGGCCCTGTCGATGGCTGGCAGCCGGTCCGGGGACCGCATCGAGCATGCTTCGGTGGCGCCCCCCGGCGTGCTGGCTCTGATTGCGCAGCAAGCGCTGACCGTCGTGACCCAGCCGAATTTCGTGCGCGAAAGGGGCGATGCCTATCTCGTCGATGTGGCCGCCCGGGACAGGCCGTGGCTGTATCGCGGGCGCGGCTTCCTGGATGCAGGCATTGCGCTCGCCGCGGGTACGGATGCTCCTTTCGGCAATCCCGATCCCTGGCTCGCCATGCAGGCCGCGATCGACCGTCGCACCTTGGGTGGCCAGGTACTCGGCGCCACCGAGGCGCTCTCGCCCGAGCAGGCGCTTGCGCTGTTCAGTGGCGATCCAATGGCGCCGGGCCGGGGACTCACGCCCATCGCTGCGGGCATGCCGGCAGATCTGTGCCTGCTCGACCGGCCATGGTCTGTCGCGCGTCGCGATCTCGCCGCAGTCCATGTGAACGCGACCATACAGGGCGGCCATCTGATCTGGCAGCACATCTGAGCGACCCCATTCGGGTCAATCGTCGATGGCGTCGACCAACCCCCAGGCCAGAGCCGTCGGCGCATCGATTCGCTCCGCCGACAGGGCCATGTGGGCGGCTCGCTGGCGGCCGATGCGCCGCGGGATGCTGACGCAGCCGCCGGCCCCGGGAATCAAGCCCATGCGAATCTCGGGAAGCTGGAAGAACGCATCGCGCGACGCACGCACCGATTTTCCGAAGGCAGCCATCTCCACACCGGCGCCGATGCAGGCGCCATGCAGCCGGAACACCACACGCCCGGCGCACTCGTTCAACATGACTGCCGGCAATCGCAGGCTGCGAATGGCGTGTGCGGTCGCCGCGTCGCGCGCGGTGCCGAATTCATCGAGATCGCCGCCGGAGCTGAAGCAGCCGCCGTTGCCGGAAATCTCCGCCTGGTCGATCGAGGTATCGGCTGCCACGAGTTGCAGGGCCTCATACAGTTCATCGCGCATCTCCACCGACAGCGCGTTGCGGCGAGCAGGGCGATTGAGCCGGATATCGAGGTGATCGCCCCGACGCTCCAGCTCCACCGCCGGCCCCGGATCGCGGCCGCAGGGATCCGCACGCGGCCGCCGGCGCTCCAGCCAGCGGCAAAACTCCGGACCCGCTTGCAGCGTCGCAAAGGCCAGCGACTCGACCACCAGCGCCGGCTCCACGGCCATGGATTCGGTTGCACGCAGCACCTGCACCAGCACCATCGCGGCCAGCGGCGAGCGGCGGATGTTCTCGAGTACGGCCTCGAGAGACGCCGCATCGGCCACCACGACATCACAGCCCTCCCGCAGGGGCCCACTTGCGTCCGCGTCCACGATCGCCAGCACGGGACATGGCTGCCGGCGCAGCCAGCGCGCCAGCAGAGCCTCTTCCTGTGCACCCACCCGGCCCGCAGACCCCGCGAGATGCAGAAGGAGATAAGGAACATCGGCTAGGGGCGAAGCGGCCTCGACACCCGGCGAGCCCGCCATCGCCGCCAGCTGGCCCAAACCGATTGCTTCGGCGGAAACCGGCGGGGCGCTCATTCAGGTCCTGGAGATCAGCTCCCCGGCCACGCGATCCATCTCCGCGCATTTCTGGGCAAGAGTCGTGCCGGGGCCGATCGTGAACGCGAACGGAAACACCGTGTAGCCGGTCGCGCCCGCATCTTCGAGACGGCGCACGTCGGCCGGCGTGACCGGCTTGCCTTCCGGCCTGATGGCCACGATCGCACTGAAAGGTTTGCCGTGCGTGCCGAATTCCCGGCGCAACTTGTCCAGCTTCTTCAGCGTCGCCATTTCCTCATCCATTGTCTGCCCCGGCGAGACATAGCCGTCGCCCAGGCGCGCTGCGCGCCTGAGCGCCGGCTCACTGGTACCACCGATCAGGATCGGCACCGGGGCGGGCGGTACCGGGGTCATGATGATGCGCGGGAAATCGAAGAACTGCCCTTGGTGTTCCACGTACTTGCCGGTCTGCAATTTGCGGATGACCTCGATGCACTCGTCGTAACGCTTGCCACGGGTATGAAAATCGACGCCCATCATGTCGAACTCTTCCTTCATCCAGCCGGCGCCGGCGCCCAGATGCACGCGCCCGCCGGTGAAGTACGCCAGGCTCCCGGTGGTCTTGGCGACCTCGATCGGGTGGCGCAGGGGCAGGATGTACACATTGGGACAGAAGTGCAGCTTCCTGGTTATTGCCGCGAGTCCCGCGATCATGGTCCAGACATCGGGCCACGGCGTGTCATCCCTGAACTGGGGCGGCTTGTGATCGGCCGAGTACAGGTACCTGGAGTCCTGCTTCTCCGGATGCACGAGATGGTCCGGCAAGAGAAATCCATGAAAGCCCACGCTCTCGCAGTGCTTCGCAACACCGACGAGTTGATCGCCTTCGCACAGAAACGACGATTGCCAGAATTGCATCCCGCCTCCTAGTCACCACCAGCCTGCGGCGCCCGCGACCTGCTTACCGGTCCGCCGGCAACTTGCGACCGAGGACGGCCAGCCGGTTGACTGTCAGGTTGGGAGCCGCCACGATGCGCTCGACCCGCTCGAAGATCCGTTCATAGCTCTGGTGCTTGATCACCCAGCGACCGTCGACCTTCAAGTAGCGATCCTGGTACAAGGCCGTGCCTTCGGTCCGCAGCATCGCACCCAGATTGAGAAATTCGTCATGCAGGTACCAGATGCCGGTCGCATCCCGATCGCCGAGGATCTCGATTTCCGGGTGATGCCCATTGTGACGGGCCACACACGAGGCGTTGAACGAGCTGGCGATCATCTCGATGAACTCAGCCTGGTTCTTGAGTTCGATGCGATAGCTGCCGCCGACGTAGCAGGTCGTGATCTCGGGGTGCGTGATCCGCTTGAGCTCCTCGATGTCGAGCGTATCGATGCAGCGGAAATAAGCGTGTTTGAGACGCTTGATCTCTTCGATGTCGCGCAATGCCTGAACCTGCCGTCCCAGCTCCTCGATCGTGATCGACATGGTAGCCCTGCTCCTCTGCAGACAAGTCGATGCCAAGGCTAGTCGGGATAGGCCTCTTCAACCTCGTCCACAAGGACTACACCGCAAGGGCTGCGTTCGGGCAACGGGACTTCAGTTGATCGAGGCGACGCTGTTCAACAGCAGGTGGATCAAGGTCGTCTGGCGTCGTACCCCGGTCTTGGCAAAGATCGAGCGCAGATGGGCACGAATCGTGTTCTTGCGGATCTTGAGCTCCACGGCCGCCTCGTCCAGGGTGAACCCGTTCGCCAGCAACACGGCGAGCGTGGCTTCCGCACCCGTCAGGCCGAACAGGTACCGGACCATCTCGAGCGAAAGCTGCGATTTTCGCTCGGGATCCCTGATGAACACCACGGCCGTCGGACGATGCCGGTCTTCGGGCCATTCGCCCACCGGTATCGGGCGCACCACCACGCCGAGACTGGCCCGCCCGGAGCATCGCGTCACCGACATTGCCTGCGGCACCGATGGCACTACGCCGTGCGCCCCGAGCCCGATCCTGATCAGGCGTTGCAAGTCCCTGTCCTCGGTCGGCAGTTCGGCATGCACCCTGTTCTGGCTGACCCGCATGCCATCCTTCTCCGCCAGCATGGAACCGGCAACGCTGTTGGAGCGAATGATCGCACCCTTTTCATCGAGCAGCACCGTGCCGACCAGCATGCGGTCCATCGTGTTCGAATACAGCTGGAGTTCCGTCTCGATGCGCCCGATGCGCGAGTGCAGCGTCATCGCGCGCCGCAGGTGAGGAAGCAGTGCCTGACATAATGCCTTCGACTGCGCGGAGAAATTTTCCTCATTGCCAGGCCGCGTGATCCGCAGACGGCAGTGGGCACCGTTCTCGGTGACGATATCGGCCCCCATGATGTAGCGGATGTCGTTCGGCTGCAGGAAGGTCTCGTAGAACTTTCCGCTCATCCAGGAGGTGTCGATCATTTCGTCGATGGTGACGACGCGATCAGCCGGCAGCCCCACGAACGGATCCATGGAGAAAATGTCATTGTGGGTGTAGGCGGCGGTATAGACTTCCGGGCCCCGGATGCCGGCCCGAATCAGCAGAGCCAACTGGTCGGCGGAGGCGGGCCGCAGAATCAGCGTCGCCCAGTTCGCACGCATGATATCCCGCAGCATCACCAGCATCCCGCTCCACGGCACGGTTTCGAGAGGCCCCTCGTAAACGGCGCCGATCAAGGTGCTGAACTGTTCCAGGGAGAGCGGGGTCTCCTGCGGATGGTTCGGTTCAGATGGCTGATGGGACACTGGCTGCCGGCTCACATGCGGCCCTTACCTGGGACTCAAGGCCGCGGCCGATGATAAGCCGTCCCCTGACCGGCGCGCAAACCGGCCAGGCGTCCCGCCCGTGCGTCCGCTCCTGCCGCAGTCACCGACTGCTGTCGTCCTTGGCGGATTTCGCGAGATCCAGGAAGACCGGCTTCTCACCCCCGCCATGGACCTCGAGCTTGGCGCCGCTGACATAAGCGGCCAGCGGCGATGCGAGGTACAGGCAGGCATCGGCCACATCACGTGGGGTGCCCATACGCTGGAGAGGAAGCATGTTGCCGACGCGCTTCACGCCCTCTTCCCCCCCGTAATGATCCAGCGAGTTCTCGGTAGCCACGAGGCCGACGATGATGGCGTTGACCCGGATGCGCTGCGGACCCCACTCCATGGCCAGCGACTCCGTGAGGTTGAGCAAACCGGCCTTGGCGGCGCCATAGGCCGCGGTACGCGGCGATGAACGAACCGCGGAAACGCTCGATATGTTGATGATCGAGCCGCCCTCCGGCTGGTTCTTCATGACCGAATACGCGGCCTGCGACATGAAGAATGCCGAGGTCAGGTTCAAGCGAATCACTTTTTCGATCAGCGACGGGGAACAGGTCGCGGAGTCGACCTCCGGACTCCCTCCCGCGTTGTTCACCAGCACGTCGAGGCCGCCGTGATCACGCGCGATATCGTCGAGCAGCGCACGGCACTGATCCGCCTCACGCACGTCGCACTTGCGAAATTCGGGCTCTTGTCCGGCTGCGCCCGGCGACCGCCCCGGATCCCTGCGGCCGCAAACGATCACCGTGGCTCCGCGAGCAAGGAACGCCGCGGCGATACCTCGGCCGATGCCTCCAGTGCCGCCGGTCACCAGCACCCGGCTGCCTGAGAAGTCCAGCACCGCCTCCGCCACTTTCGCTCCTCGCGCCGCGCGTGATTATCTGTTACGGTTTTCGGGCAAATCTGAATCTGAATTCGATGTCCGAATGATCGAGCGGCTCATGGTAGACGTTACGGTGAAGCACACGCAAGACCCACTCCCCGCAACCGGTCCGGCTGCTCTGGCACGTGCCGCGCGCGAGTACGGCGGCGACGTGGCGCTCGAGGAAGCCGGCCGACGCTGGACTTACCTCGAGCTCGAGGCCGAGGTCCGCAGTGCCGCGGCCGGCTTCGTCGCCTACGGCGTGCAGCACGGCGACCGCGTGGCCATCTGGGCGCCGAACACGGCTCGCTGGATCGTGGCCGCGCTCGGTGCTCAGTCGGTCGGCGCCATCGTCGTGCCGCTCAACACGCGGCTCAAGGGACGCGAAGCCGCGTATATCCTGAATCGCAGCGGCGCGCGCATCCTCGTGCAGGTTCACGAGCTCCTGGGCACGCGCTATGCCGAGCTTCTTGCCGGCGAATCGCTGCCCTTGCTCGAGAGGCGCATCGTGCTCGACGGCCCGGACTGGGCCGCGTTCCTGGCCGCGGGTGCCACGGTCGCTCAGCACGATCTGACCGCGCGCATGGCGCGGCTGCGCGGCGAGGACATCGCAGACATCCTGTTCACCTCGGGTACCACCGGTCAACCCAAGGGCGTCATGAGTTCACACGCGCAGAACATCCGTGTGTTCGATGCCTGGTCCTCCATCGTCGGTCTCGAACATGGCGATCGATACCTGATCGTCAATCCGTTTTTCCACGCATTCGGCTACAAGTCCGGCTGGCTGGCTTGTCTGCTGCGTGGCGCCACCATTCTGCCGCTGGCCATATTCGACGCCGAAGTGGTCATGCAGCGCATCGTGACGGATCGGATCTCGGTGCTCCCCGGTCCACCGACGCTGTTCCAGTCGCTGCTGACCAGCCGCGAGCGCGCGCCGGTCGATGTCTCCTCGCTGCGACTGGCCGTGACCGGGGCCGCGAACGTGCCCGTGACGCTGATCGAGCGCATGCGCTCCGAGCTCGGATTCCGTACCGTGATCACCGGCTATGGCCTGACGGAATCGACCGGCTGCGTGAGCATGTGCAGGCGTGGCGACAGCCCCGAGCGCATCGCCCGCACCTGTGGTGCACCCTTGCCGGGGGTCGAAGTGCGTGCCGTCGACGAGGCGGGCCATGAGGTACCCAGGGGATCGGAGGGGGAACTGCTGGTGCGCGGCTACAACGTCATGCTCGGCTACTTCGACGATGAGGCCGCCACCCGGGCGGCCATCGACAGCGATGGGTGGCTGCACACGGGCGACATCGGCGTCATGGACGAATCGGGGTATCTGCGCATCACCGACCGGAAGAAGGACATGTTCATCGTCGGCGGCTTCAATTGCTACCCGGCGGAGATCGAGAACCTGCTGGGCGCGCATCCCGCCGTCGCACAGGTTGCCGTGGCCGGTGCCCCCGACGAGCGGATGGGCGAAGTCGGCCATGCCTACGTCGTCTTGCGCCCGGGCGTCACCCTCGACGAACCCTCCCTCATTGCATGGTGTCGCGAGAACATGGCGAACTACAAGGTGCCGCGCCGCGTCCATTTCATGGATGCGCTGCCGACCACGGCGTCCGGCAAGGTGCAGCGCTTCGCGTTGCGGCCCGATGCCCGCTGACGAAGAGGCGCTGCAAAGCGCCGCGAGTGGCTCCCTGCCTTACCGGATCGCCGAACCAGGGCTGCAAGATGACTGATCACGCCAGCTTCTCCCCCAGCCGGCCGGTGCCTCTATGCCAGACCCACCACTGGGACATCGAGGCGGACGCGGTCATCGTGGGATTCGGTGCGGCCGGAGGAGCTTGCGCGATCGAGGCGGCCCGCGCAGGCGCGCGCGTGATCCTGCTCGACGTCGCGTCGGCCTATGGCGGAGCCTCGGCACTCTCCGGGGGCGAGATCTACATGGGCGGCGGGGGCGGCACCCCGATCCAGCGCGCCTTTGGATTCGAGGATTCGACCGAGGACATGTACCAGTACCTGCTGGCGAGCACCGGCCCCAACGCCGATGCCGCCAAGGTGCGCCTGTATGCCGACAACAGCCTCGAGCACTATCGCTGGCTGACGGCGCAGGGAGTCGAATACAAGACCTCCTACGTCGCCGAGCGTTGCGTCGAGCCGCTGACCGACGATTGCCTGATCTGGTCGGGCAGCGAGGAGGCGTGGCCATTCGCGCAGCTCGCAAGACCGGCCCCGCGCGGGCACTGCCCGAAATATGTCGGCCTCGGGGGCGGCCGGCACATCATGGACGTATTGGCGAGGCACGTCGCCGCAGCGGGCGTCGATGTGCGCTACAACGCCCGCGCCCTCGCCCTGGTCGCCGACCACAACCGTGAAGTACACGGCGTCGTCGCTCGCATCGGCGGGGAGATCCGATTCGTGCGCGCGCACCGCGCCGTCGTGCTGTGTGCCGGCGGCTTCATCATGAACCGCGACATGGTGAGGCGTCACGCTCCCCACCTGCTGCGCGCCCGGTATCCGCTCGGCACCGTGGATGACGGTTCCGGCATCCGGCTCGGCATGAGTGTCGGAGGCAGCACGATCAATATGGCCGAGGGCTTCACCACCCTGCCCTGGTACCCGCCAGGCTCGCTCGTCAAGGGCATCTTCATCAATGAACGCGGGCAGCGATTCATCAACGAGGATGTCTATCACGGGCGCGTCGCGGCCAGTGCCCTGTGCCAGGGCGGTGAACGGATCTGGCTGCTGGCCGACCAATCGATCTACGAGGCAGGCCAGATGCACGCCGCCGTGGGCATCGAGATAGGCTCGGCGGGCGACACCTGGGAGGAAGTGGAGCGCGAACTGGGCTTGCCCCGACAGGCGCTCCTCGACACGGTGGAGCTCTACAACCGCCACGCCGCCCAGGGAGAGGATCCCTTGTTTCACAAGTCGGCGAAGTGGCTCAAGCCCCTGATCGAACCTCCGTACATCGCCCTCGACTGCCGCATCGACCATTGCTCCTATTCGGCTTTCACGCTCGGTGGGCTCGATACGCTGCCCACGGGCGAGGTGCTGGACGAGGACGGCGCAATCGTCCCGGGCCTGTTCGCCGCCGGCCGGACCGCGTGCGGGCTGCCTCGCTGGGGCGCCGGTTACAGCTCAGGAACCTCGCTCGGCGATGCGACATTCTTTGGACGCCAGGCGGGCCGGCGCCTCGCCACGACCCGCCGATAACAGCTCCGTCGGCGCCTTGCCGTGGCCGGCCGATGGCGACTCCGGCCGGTCGATGGCGACCCCGCCGGTCCTCAGATCGTAAGACCGATGCTCGCACCATGCCGGGTCGCCTCCGCCATGCGGCGCGGCAGCCAGGCGGCACCGGCGAGGAACAACTGCGCGATACCGCCGTCGGCCTTGAGCTGGTCATAGAGATCCGGCTGCGGCACCGCGCCGTACACCAGCACGACACTGTCGAACCCTTCGTAGCGCGAGATCCTGCTTCCGACCGACGACACGAATTCGAGGCCAGCAGGCCCCACTTTCGTAAGCGTCACGTTCGGCACGGTGGCAACTCCCAGGCTCTCCATGCGGGCGATCATCATGCCGAGCGAATATCTCGCGATCTCCCAGCCCAGGTGCACGTTCTTGTGGAAGATCGTGACCTCCCTGCCCTTGCTCGCCAGGAAATCCGCGACGCAGGGTGTCTCGTAGTAATCCTCCTGCGATATGACGGCCACACGCTTGCCGGTGGAGGCGCTGCCCACCATCACGTCCCAGCCGTATACGACCTGCGGCGATTCGAGGCCCGATACGTCGTGCGGTACACGCGGGCGCGCACCCGTGGCGATGACGACCGCGTCGGGCTTCAATGCCTTGATCGACGCAACATCCGCTTTCGACTCGAGGCGGACCTCGACGCCCGTGCGGCTCATTTCATTTTCTTCGAAGTAGATCTGATCCTCGAAGGAATCACGCCCCGGAGCCTTGGCGGCGATCACCAACTGGCCGCCGAGGCGCTTGCCCTGTTCGAGCAAGGTCACCTTGTGACCGCGAATGGCTGCGATGCGCGCCGCCTCGCAGCCTGCCACACCCCCGCCCACCACCACGACACGCTTGGCTTTCGCCGCGGGTTTGAACTCCCGTTCCCAGCGCAGCTCATTGCCGATGACCGGATTGATCGAACACATTGGTGTGTACGGAAAGTACAGCGACTCGGAAGCCTCATCGATGCAGCGCGTGCAGGCGATGCAGCGGCGGATCTCGCCGAGCCGGCCCTCGCGTGCCTTGTTGGCAAACTCGGGGTCGGCAATGCCCGCGCGTACCATGCCGACGAGATCGCAATAGCCATCCTTGATCAGATTCTCCGCGAGCACCGGATCGTTGATGCGCCCGGTGAACATCACCGCAACTTTCTTGCCGAGATCGGACAGGTCGGCCTTGGCCGCCTTGCCGGCCTCGCGATACTCGGCATTGGGGTAGTAGGAATTCGGCACATAGGACGGTGCGCCCCAGCAATGGCCGGTATCGATGTCGGCGAAATCGATCAGGCCGGTCTCCGCGATTGCGTAGAGCATCTCGCGCATTTCCATGTTGTCATAGCCTCCCTGGCGAAACTCCTGTGCGCTGATTCGAATGCCGATGGCGAGGCCGTCGCCGATCCGCGCCCGGACGCGTCGCAGCACCTCGACCACGAAACGGATGCGTTCGCGCGGGCCGCCGCCCCACCGGTCGGTACGCCGGTTGGTGACAGGAGACAGGAAGCTGTGGCCCATCGTCTCGTGGGCGCAGTGGATCTCGATGCCGTCCGCCCCGGTGGCCCTGGCCACCTCGGCTGCGTCGGCATGGACGCCGATGCAAAACTCGATTTCCGCCTCGCCGAGCACGTGCGGCGTGTAGGACTGCGGCCCAAGCATCGGCACCGCCGAGGGTCCCCATGCCGAGGTCAGCTGAGTCAGCTGCACGATGGCGACGGATCCCGCCTTGTGCACTTCGTCCACGAACTTCTTCATGCCCTCGGCGAATGCCGGATATTGATACGCGGCGCCATGCGGAGCACAACCGATCGACAGGCCGACCTCGTCCGGCGTCTCCGGTGGGAAAGGAACATTGAGGAGCCAGGTTTCGCTGCCGATCCAGCCGGTGCCGCCGCGCGCCTTGGCGGCGTGATGCGCGATGAAGTGCTCGTCGATCATTCCTGGAACCATCGACGAGTTGATGGTATTGGTCGTTTCGCAGATCCGGTTCGGGACCCGCATTGGGCCTACCTGCAAGGGTGCGAACAGGTGCTCGAATTTCACTTGGCTCATTCTGGGTTCCCCGGGGGCTTACTTCGCCGGGCGTGCCGGCTCGGCAGGCCCGGTCAGGGTGAGAATCTTGACCGCGAATGGGCGGTCGGTCTGCGTCTGGAAATAACCCCAGGCCGGGAACACTGCGACGAGTTTCGGCCACAGCGTCTTGCGCTCCTGCTCGGTGGCGTCCCGCGAAGTCGCTTTGTACCGATCGAAATCGAGTTGCACCTCGCATGCCGGGTTGGCATTGAGGTTGAGAACCCAGGCTGGATGATGGTCGTAGCCCGCCAGTGAACCGACGATGACCAGTTCCTCAGCGTTGCGCAGGAACACCGCCGGCGTCATGCGCTTTTCGCCTGATTTGCGCCCGATCGTCGTCAGCAGCAACGTCGGAAACCCACCCTGCGCACTCTGACCGGTAGACCGGCCGGCGGGACTGGCAAGATAGGCCTCGACGTCCGCCTTGGCATCGCTCCTGATCAGATCCACCGATGCGGTGCGCTCCTTGAACCAGGCCCACTCCTGCTCGCTCATGAACTCCGGTTTCTGCATTTTATCGCGACTTGCCATGTGTCAGCTCCTCGGGTAGCTGTATCGACGCCGCTGCGTCATGCCATTTTCCCACACCTTTTGCGATGAGGGGTGCAACTGGTCAACCCTCATTTGAAGTAGAGCCCGCTCACTGCCACCTGCACCTCGAATCTCGGCGGGCGTGTGCCCGCCCGCGCCTCGGCGAAGCGCATGCGCCCCGGCATGCCGGTCATCGCCCCTGCGTCACTGTGGCGGCACCTGTCCCTGCCCCAGCAGCCAGGCGAGGTGCGCCCTGGGCACGGGATCATCCGGCCGCGAGGATCAGCCCGCTCGTCGGCACGCCCGTCCCGGCCGTGACCAGCACGTTGCGCACGTCCCGCACCTGGTTCACGGAGGTGCCGCGCACCTGACGCACGCCCTCGGCGATGCCGTTGACACCATGGACATAGGCCTCGCCGAGCTGGCCGCCGTGAGTATTCACCGGCAATCGCCCATTCATGTCGATATGGCCGTCCTTTACAAATTCCTTCGCCTCGCCGCGCCCGCAGAAGTCGAATGCTTCGAGCTGCGGCAGCACGAAGGGCGAGAAGTGATCGTAGAGCACCGCCGTCTGGATATCCTCCGGCCCGACCTCCGCCATGGCATAGAGCTGCTTCGCGACCAGCCGCATCTCCGGCAGTGCCGAGATATCCTTGCGATAGAAACTCGTCATGTTCATCTGATCATCGCAGGCGCCCTGGGCGGCACCGCGGACCAGCACCGGCTTCTGTCTGAGGTGGCGCGCTCGGTCGGCACGCGTCACCACGATCGCGATCGCACCATCGCTCTCCTGGCAACAATCCAGGAGTCTGAGTGGCTCGACGATCCAGCGGCTCTTCTGATGATCCTCGAGCGTGATCGGCTTCTGGTAGAACCAGGCCTTGGGATTGGCCGCCGCCATGCGGCGGCCGGCCACCGTGACGCGGCCGAAATCCTCGGTGGTCGCCCCGAAGTCGTGCATGTAGCGCCTCGCCGCCATCGCCACCCAGGAGGCGGGCGTCGCCAGCCCGAAGGGCACGGTCCAGCCGAAGGTCGCGAGCGCCGCGGAGGGGATGGGCGGCGGCACATAAGCCGCGCCGAAACGGTACTGCGAGCGCTCGTTCATGGCGCGGTAGCAGACGACCACCTCCGCCACCCCACTGTGCACGGCCATGGCGGCCTGGTGCACCGGCGCGCAGGCCCCGCCGCCACCGTATTCGATGCGGCTGAAGAACTTCAGATCCCTGCCGCCGATGCTGCGGAAGATCTCGATTTCCGGGTTGTTGTCCATGGTGAAGGTGGACAGTCCGTCGACGTCGCTCGTCTTCAATCCCGCCTCGTCGAGTGCGGCCTTGATGGCTTCCACCGCGAGCTGCAGTTCGCTGCGGCCGGAGTCCTTGGAGAATTCCGTGGCGCCGATGCCGACGATGGCCGCCCGGTCCTTCAATGGGTGAGTCATGGGTGTGCGCGCTCCGAAGTTTCAGGGCAGTGCCAGGCGCACGGTCGCGGAAACGTGCTCGCCGAGGCTGTTGACGCCGCTCACGGCGACTTCCACGAGCCTGTCCTGGCCCACGGTTTCCTTGCTCTTCACCGTGCCGGTCAGCTTCATGCTGTCGCCGGGGAAGTTCGGCGCACCGAGCCGCATCTTCAGTCCCCTGACGCGCGCGCCCGGACCCGCCCAGTCGCCGACGAAGCGCTGCACCAGACCGTTGCTGGTGAGAATGTTCATGAAGATGTCGGGCGTACCGGCCGCCTGCGCGTGTGCCTTGTCGTGATGCACCAGCGAGAAGTCGCTGGTGGCGATCGCGCCGGCCACGATGAGCGAGGCGGTAATGGGAATGTCCAGAGCAGGCAGTTGCTGGCCGGTCTGAATGCTGTCGAAAGTGATCTGGGCAGCCATGGGTTCCTCGTACTTCAGGTCATCGGGCGCACGGCGCCGCTCGCGAGCTGCTCGCCGATCTTCGCGAGCATCAAGGTGGCGCCGCCAAGCGCAAGCTCGATCTGCTTGGCTCGCAGCAGGAAGGCGTGGATCGGATAGTCGACGTCCGCGCCCAGGCCGCCGTGCAGATGCTGGGCGGTATGCGTGACACGATGCCCGCCGAGCGCCGCCCACCACTTGGCGGCCGCGACCTCGGCGGTCGCGGGAATTTCGTTCTCCAGCGCCCACACAGCGCGCAGATACACCGAGCGCAGCGCCTCGAGGTCGATGTAGGCGTCGGCGAGCCGATGCTGCACGCTCTGGAAACTCCCCGTGGGGCGGCCAAACTGCACGCGCTCCCTGGTGTAGACAGCGGTGCGCCGCAGCGCCTCGGCCATCAGCCCACACTGCAGGGCCGCAAGCGCCACCTGACCTCGTTCCACGATCCAGCGGACGATGGCCTCGCCACCATGAACGCCGCCCAGCAGATCGGCTGCCGACACCTGCACGTTGGTCAGCGTCACCTGTGCCTGCGGTTCGCCGCCGCTCGAGGCCTGCGGCTCGATACACACGCCCTTGGCAGCGGGGTCGATCATGAACACGGCCATGTCGTTGCGGCCGGCGCGCGCCGCGACCAGGATGGCCCGCGCCTGGGCAGCGTAGGGCACGCAGCACTTCACGCCCTTCAGACGCCAGCCCAGCCTGCACGCCGTGGCCTTGACGCCGGGAAGCAGCGGATCGCCGCCGCCCGTCTCTTCGAGCGCTGCGGTGAGGAGTATCTCACCCGAAACAACCCGCGGCAGAAGCGCGGCACGCTGTGCAGCGCTGCCGAATTTCTGCACGGGCATCGCACCCAGCACCAGCGTCGCGAGCAGCGGCGCAACGGCAAGCGTACGACCCTGCTCCTCGAGCAGAAGACAAAGTTCGGTGAGACCGAGCCCGCTGCCGCCGTGTTCCTCGGCAATCGCGGTACCGAGCAGCCCCGCCCGTGCCAGCGTCGCCCACAGCGGCGGGTCGTAAGGCTGGCCCGAGCGCGAAAACTCCCGGCGTCCCTCGTCCGTGAACCGGTCGCCGAGAATCCGCCCCGCAAGCCGGCGCAGACTCTGCTGTTCCTCGCTATATCTGAAATCCATGCGCCTGATTCCTTTCAACCGGCCCGGCGCTCGCGGAAAGCCGGGATGACGAAGTCCTTTTCGACCTCGACGAACTCCACCTCGACCGGCATGTCGATGCGCACCTTTTCGGGCTCGATGTCGAGGAGGTTCGCCACGACGCGCACGCCCTCCTCCAGATCCACGAGCGCCACGGGCAGCGGATATTTGAACCCCGGCATCTGCGGCTGATGCACGACGACGAAGCTGTGGATTTTGCCGCGCCCCGAGCACTGCAGCGCCATCCACTCGAGCGACTGACATTCGGGGCACATCGGACCCGGGGGATGATGCAGGTGCCCGCACCGGCTGCATTTGCGGACGAGGAGCTTGCGCTGGTTCAGTCCCTCCCAGAAGAAGGCGCCGTCCCTGGTGACTGCCGGCCGAGGATGGGGGGGCTTCCTCGCCTCGGGCGCCTTCCCCGCCGGAGCGTCTTGCTTCTCTTGCGGCGGACGGAACTTCAGGATGCGGAAGAGCGTGCGCCCTACCAGATCACCCTTCTGGTCGCTGTACTCATAGCGGTAGGTCACGAAATGCCCCACGCCGAGTCCGGTCTTCTTTTCCTCCGAAATCCCCTCGAGCATCACGCGTTGGGTGATGAGGTCTCCGCAGCGCAGATCGCGGTGGTACTCCTCCTGGATGTTGGTCGCCACCACGGAGGTGAACCCTGCCGCATCGATGAGATCGAGCCCGAGCAGCGAGCCGCCCTCGCGGCTGAGATCGGGCCGGAAGTGGCTCATGGTCCACACGAACAGCATGGCCGGCGGCGCCCGGTCTCCCCTGAGATAGAGCGGATTCGTCTCGCCCATCGCCTCACACCAGCGGCGGATCATGGGCAGGTTCACGGGATCCACGGCGACCTGGGGGGGCAGCGCCTCCCGGCCCGACATCGCCCGTATCTTCGACAGCCAGTCTTGAGTTCCGGCATCCGACATGACATCCACTCCTTCAGCGCCCGCGAGGCAGCCCGAGGCCAACCTCTGCCACCATGTCGCGGAGCACTTCGACCGCACCGCCACCAAACGTATTGATCTGGCACAACCGCCACTCGCTCTCCAGCCGCGCCTGCAGTATCGACCCGGGCGAACCGCGCTTGACGATGCCCGCAGAACCCACCACATCCAGCAGCAGCCGCACCACCCTGATGTAGCTTTCGGTGCCGAAGACCTTGCAGGCACTTGCCAACTCGGGTCGCACCGTATCCTCGGAGACTTCCCAGGCCACGCGATTGCCGAGCATCGCATTGGCCTGCAGCACGGCATAGGCTTCGGCGAGCGCGAAACGGGTCCAGGGACGGTCGATCACCCGTCCTCCGCCCGGCGCCGCGGTCACCCGCGCCCACTCCAGCGTCCGATCGAAGCAACCCATCGCGCCGTAGGCAAGCGCCGCCAGTCCGACGCGCTCATGGTTCAGCTGATCGGTGATCAGCCGCCAGCCGCCGTTCAGCTCCCCGATGATCATGGATGCCGGCACGCGCACGTTCTCATAGAACGTCACGTTGGTACGGACATCTCCGACCGTGTGAATCGGGCTCAGCGAGAAGCCGGGCAGGCGCGTGTCCATGACGAAAATGCTGATCCCCTTGTGCGGGGGTGCATTCGGATCCGTGCGTGCCGCGAGCCATATGTAATCGGCGCTCTGCGCGCCGCTGGTGAAGATCTTCTGGCCGTTGATGACGTAGTGATCTGCATCGCGCTCCGCACGAGTCTTCAGCGAGGCAAGATCACTGCCCGCGGTGGGCTCGGTGTAGCCTACTGCAAAGATGATCTCGCCGCGGGCGATGCGCGGCAGGAATTCGCGTTTCTGCTGTTCGGTGCCCCGACGAATGAGCGCGGGGCCGATGGTGTTCACCGTCACGAAGGGGAAAGGTGCCTCGGCGAGCCACAGTTCCTCCAGCAGGATCTTCTGCGCCAGCGGATCGAGCGCCCGGCCGCCGTACTCCAGCGGCCAGCCGGGCGTGAGCCAGCCGTCCCGGCCCATACGGCGCACGATCGCACGGTACAGCTCGCCGCCTTCCCGGTTTTGACGCATCTGCTCGCGCTCCTCCGGCGTCATGAGGCCGGCGAGGTAGGCGCGGAACTCACGCCGCAGCGAGGTCTGTTCGGAGGTGTATTCGACGTGCATGAACAGTCAGTCGCCGGCGAAGGGCAGGATGCCGAGCGCTCTCAGGTTCGCATCGGTCACGGGAACATAAGCGCCCCCCCGCGCATCGCGTACGAACATCGGGTCCGATGTGCGTCGTGGGTCGTAACCCTCCCGCTGCAGATCAGCCTTGCGCAACTTGAAGCTGGCGGTGAGATCAGCTTCACGCGACAGCCGTACGAAAAGCGGTATGGCATAGCTCGCCAGTCGTTCGGCCACGAATGCATGGAACGCCCTCGGATCGAAGCGCGCGGGGTCGGGATAGGTGAGGGACACCATGCCGGCACGTCCCTCCTCGCTCGCCACGCGCACACCATAGACGTTGACACTCGCCGGGCCTTTGAACTGTCCGATCACATCGGCGACTTCCTCCGTGGAGACGTTGTGGCCCCGCCAGCGGAAGGTGTCACCCAGGCGATCGACGAAGTAGTAATAGTCGTCCTCGTCGAAACGCACCAGATCGCCCGAGCGCACCCAGCGATCGCCCGGCCTGAAGACGTTGCGCAGGAGTTTCGCTTCCGTGGCTTCGGCCGAGGTGTATCCTTCGAACATGCCGGCCGCGCCCGGGCCGTCCAGCACCTCGGCGACGAGTTCGCCCACTTCGCCTGCTTTCGCGCGCACGAGGGAGCCATCGGGACTGCGCAGGTAATCGCCCGCCTCCAGGTCGTAGCGCAGCACCCTCATGTTGGTTGCTTCAGGATACGGCAGGCGCCCGATCGAGCCGATCTTGTTGTCGACGTTGGTGATGCCATAGTTGGCCTCGGTGGCACCGAGTCCCTCGACGATCATCTCCACCCCGAAGCGGTCGAGGAACTGGCGCCAGACATCGGGCCGGAGACCGGCGCCGGCGAGCTTGCGCAGCGTGTGGTCGCGGTCGCCGGGCTGCGGCGGCTGATTGGCAAGATACCGGCAGATCTCGCCAATGTAGTACATGGCCGTGACCTGGTGCCGGCGGACGTCGTTCCAGAACTCGCGCACGCTGAGCTTGCGCTTCAACACGATCGGCACGCCGAAGCGCATCGCCATCGAGATGACCACCATGCCGCCAGCCCCGTGGAAGAGCGGCAGGACGTTGTAGAGCACATCGTTCGGCCCCAACTGCCAGATGCCGCCGATCACCTCGCCGGCGTTCACGAAGCGCAGATGGCTGTTCACCGCGGCCTTGGGCAGACCCGTGGTGCCCGAGGTGAAGATGTAGTAGAGCGGATCCCCGAAGGTGATCCCGGCGCGGACGCTCCGCTGCGGATTTTCCGGGCTCGCCTCCCGCATCGCGGCCTCCAGACCCGGTGCCGGCACGCGCCCGCTCGGGCCGCCGCCGTTCACGTCCGGATGAGCCGATTCGAACAGGATCGCCGGCCGGTCCGCCTCGGCGAGCGTGGCGAGGAGTTCGGCGCACTCGGTGCCAAAGATGAGCGCGCGGGCCTGGGTCTGCCCGAGGGCATGCTTCAGCGCGAAATCGCGCGCCGAGGTATTGATCAGCGCCGCGATGATGCCGACCTTGGCAAGGCCCAGCCACACCATCGGGTACTCGGGCCGGTTTTCCATCATCAGCGCCACCACGTCGCCGCGCTTCAGGCCGGCGGCGAGCGCCGCGCTTCCTACGCGATTGGCGAGTGCATTCATCTCGCCAAATGTCACCGTGCGGCCCTCGAAAATGACAAAGGGCCGATCGGCCGAGTCGCGAGCACGCTCCTCCAGACGGTCGGCCACGGTGTATTGCTGATCACGCCGGTGGTGGGCGACCAGCGAGAACCCGCGCATCATGCGCTGCATGGTCAGTTCGCGGGAAACGCCGGCGTTGTCCTGCATTGCGCTGCCCGCCTATGCAGGCCTTGATTCAGGACACATCGAACAGCGCGGCAGCACCCATCCCGCCGCCGACGCACATGCTCACCACGACGTGGCGGACGCCTCGCCGGCGACCCTCGATCAGCGCATGCCCGACCAGCCGGGCACCCGACATGCCGAATGGATGGCCGACCGCGATGGCACCGCCATTGACGTTCAACCGGTCCTGCGCAATTCCAAGGGCGTCGCGGCAGAACAGCACCTGACAGGCGAAGGCCTCGTTGATTTCCCACAGCCCGATGTCGCCGATCGAAAGTCCGGTCTGCCGCAGCAGTTTCGGTATGGCGTATACGGGCCCGACGCCCATCTCGTCGGTAGGGCATCCGGCGACCGCCATGGCCCGGTACACACCGAGTGGATGCAGGCTCCGGCGTGCCGCCTCCTCCCGGCTCATGACCACACAGGCACTCGCGCCATCGGACAACTGCGATGCATTGCCGGCTGTGATGTGGCGGCCTTCGGCGGCCCAGCGTCCGTTCTTCCATACCGGCTTGAGTGCTGACAGGCTCTCGAGCGTGGTGTCCGGCCGATTGCCCTCGTCGCGGCCGAGTGTCATCGCCTCCGTACCGGTCACGTTGCCTTCCTTGTCGAACAGCTGCCTGACGCTCGGCAGCGGCACGATCTCGGCGTCGAACAACCCGTCGCGCTGGGCGCGCGCCGTACGCTGCTGACTTTCCAGCGCGTACTCGTCCTGCGCGGAACGCGCAATGCCATGGCGTTCAGCCACCAGTTCCGCCGTCTCGATCATCTGGATGTATGCCGTCGGCATCGCCTCGAGCACCGCCTGCGACTGTGCGCGATAAGCGTTCTTGTGCTTGTTCTGAGTGAGCGAGATCGACTCCAGGCCGCCTGCCACCACGATTGCCTGCTCGCCGAGCATGATGCTCCTCGCGGCGCCGGCGATGGCCGAAAGCCCCGAGGCGCACATCCGGTCGATGGTCATCCCGGCGACACTCTCGGGCAGGCCGGCGGTGTAGGTACAAAGCCGGCCGAGGTTGTAGCCCTGCGTACCCTGCTGTGCGGCGATGCCGAGGACCACCTCATCGACGTCGGCACCATCGACACCCGCTCTGGCCAGCGCGGCGCGAATGACATGGCCGCCGAGCACCGGTGCCTCGGTGTCATTGAATGCGCCGCGGTAGGCGCGGCCGATCGGCGTGCGGGCGGTAGAGACAATGACGGCTTCAGCTGATTTCATCCGCAACTCCTCAATTGAAAGACAGGCGGCTGATGGTGTCGACGACGCAGCCGGGTTTGCTCTCGCCCTCGATCTCGACCGTGACCCGGATCGTGACCTGCACGGCGCCATCCTTGATTTCTTCCGCCGCGATCACCTCGCCATGGCCACGGATGCGCGAGCCCGCGCGTACCGGAAATGGAAACCGCACCCGCTCACAGCCGTAGTTCACACCCATTTTCAGGTTGTCGTAAATGACCAGTTCCGGCAGGAACTTGTTGGCGAGACTCAACGTCAGGTAGCCATGGGCAATGCATCCCCCGAACGGACCCTCGGCGGCGCGTGCCTCGTCGACATGGATCCACTGGCGATCATCCGTCGCATCGGCAAAGCGGTTGATGCGGTCCTGCGTGAGCGTCATCCAGTCGGTGGTGCCAAGGTCGCGGCCCACGGCTGCCAATACGCCTGCCACCGAATCGAATCGCTGGGTCATGATGGCGATCCCCTCAGGCACGCTGCGAGCTGACCGAGACCACCTCGCCGGTCATGTACGAGGAGTAGTCACTGGCCAGGAAGACCATCACGTTGGCCACCTCCCACGGTTCGGCCCCACGGCCGAAAGCCTCGCGTGCGGATAGCTGGGCAAGCAATTCCTCGGATGCCGACTTGCGCAGGAATGCGTGAATCGCGATCGACGGCGCGACCGCATTGACGCGGACCCCGAACGCGGCGGCCTCGATGGCCGCGCAACGTGTCAGCGCCATCACACCGGCCTTGGCAGCGGCGTAATGAGCCTGTTCGGCCTGGGCGCGCCAGCCGAGAACCGAGGCATTGTTGACGATGACCCCGCGGCCGCGTGGCTGCATCGCCTTCAGGGCAGCGCGTGTCATGCGAAAGGTTCCCGTCAGCGTGATATCGATGACGCGTGCCCACTCCTCGTCGGGCATCTCGACCAGCAGCTTGCTGGTTCCCAATCCGGCGTTGTTGATCAGCACATCGATGCTGCCAAGCCGTTCCTCGGCGAGCGCGAACAACGACTGCACATCCTGTTCCTTCGACACATCGCACAGCCGGCCATGCACCGCGCCGAGTCCGGTCTCGGCACGGATCGCGGCCACCGCTTCGCCAAGCCTGCGCTCATGAATATCGCTGATCAGAAGTGCGCGGCAGCCTTCCTCGGCACAGCGCTTCGCCACCGCAAAGCCGATCCCCGCGCCCGCTGCCGCGGTCACCATCACGGTCTTGTCGCGCAACAATCCGTGCGGGGGTACATAATCCGGTGGCGGTCTCATAAGGTCTCCATCCTGGTGGCACGGCCACTCTGCTCGATATTCGTTCCTGGCTGCGGCTGTGTCATCGTCTAGCCTCCCCGCGGCATGCCGAGCGCCCGCTCGGCGATCAGGTTGAGCTGGATCTCGTTGCTGCCGGCGTAAATCGTATCCGACCGGCTGAACAGCCAGACCTGGCGCAGCTTCTGCGCCAGAGGGTCGTCGTCGACGAGCACGGCGGCGGCGGCGAGCACATCGGCTGCGAGCCGGCCGAAATCGCGCCGCCAGTTGGACCATGCGTACTTGGCAATATAGGCTTCGCGCGAAACCGGCACGCCACTCGTCCCGGCATCCGCCTGGGCCAGAACGCGCAGTGCGTTGCATCGCAGCGCGTCGAGCGTGACCGCCGCCTGCGCGATCCTCTGGCGAAGTACGGGATCGCGCGCCGAGCCGTTGCGCCGTGCCACCTCGATCAGACAGCGCAGTTCACGTTCGAAACCCGCCTGCTGGCCAAGCGTGGACACGCCGCGCTCGAAACCGAGCAATGCCATCGCCACCTTCCAGCCCTCGCCCGGTTGGCCGAGGTGCAGGGCACCCTCGGTGCGTGCGGCGTCGAAGAACACCTCGTTGAACTCGGAGTCGCCGGTGATCTGTCTGATCGGCCGGATCGTGACGCCCTTCTGATGCAACGGCACCAGCAGCATCACCAGGCCCTGATGCCGCGCCGACCCCGGCTCGCAGCGTGCGAGCACGAAAATCCAGTCAGCCTCGTGGGCCCATGAGGTCCAGGTCTTCTGGCCGGAGATGACCCAGTCATCGCCCTCGCGCCAGGCGCGCGTCTGGACATTCGCAAGATCGGAGCCTGCGTTCGGCTCGGAATATCCCTGCGCCCAGTATTCAATGCCCGAGAGGATCCTCGGCAGGAAGCGCTGCTGCTGCGCGGCCGTGCCGAAAGCCATCAGCGTGGGCGCGAGCAGCGTCTCACCGATGTGCCCCAGGCGCGCCGGGCCACCCGCCCGTACATATTCCTCATGGAACACGACTTGCTGTGAGAGCGGCAGTGCGCGCCCACCGTGCTCCCGCGGCCAGCCGATGCCCACCCAGCCGCCGCGTGCGAGTTCCTGTTCCCAGCGCTTGACCAGCCCGGGATCATGGGAGGGGTCGCCAAAGCCGCCGCAGCCCCGCAGCGGCGCGAACTCCCCGCGCAGATGCGCCTGCATCCAGGCAGTGACCTCGCCACGAAATCCCTCGTTGCCCAGGTCCGTCATGGCAGGACATCATCCAGCAACATCGCGGCCATGCGCTCGCGCAATTCGCCGGGTGTCGCGAGCCAGGAGTGCGCCGCCTGCGCACGCTTGAAGTACAGGTGCGGATCGAATTCCCAGGTGAAACCCACGCCACCATGCAGCTGAATCGCCTCCTGCGCGCAGTACTGAGCCGCATCGTCCGCAAGGCTCCGCGCCATGGTGGCCAGCCTCAGCGCGCGCGCCTCCTGCGGCTGCTCATCGAACCCCTGCGCCGCGCCCAGCACCGCCGACCGGGCGAGTTCCACCGCGACCATCATGGTCGCGCAGCGATGCTTGAGCGCCTGGAAGCTTGCCAAGGGTCTGCCGAACTGCACGCGCTGACCGAGATAGTGCACCGTCAGGTCCAGGCACTGCTGCGCCACACCGACCTGCTCCGAGGCAAGAACGACGGCGCTGAGCAGCCGGCACGCGTCGAGCCCGCGTTCCACGGCAGCGCCGCGCCCCAGACATTGGTCGCCGCGTATCAGCACTCCCCGCAGTTCCACTTTCGCCACGGGACGCGTCGCATCGTGACTGGTCAGCGGGATGCGCGCCACGCCCGCCGCATCGAGAGCGACCGCGAGCAGCAGGCGCTCCTGCGGTTGCGAGGGCAGCAACAGCCAGTGCGCGGCCATTGCTGCGGGTACGGCAGGCAGTACCCCGTCGAGCCGCCAGTCCGCCCCTTCGCGGCGCACCCTGACCGGCTCGCCCGGCAGCAAGGCGGTGTCCAGAGTGAATATCTGCTGACCGCTTGCCAGGGATGGCAGCCAGCGCGCCGCAACACCTTCCTGGCCGATGGCCGCGATCGCCGTGCCGGCGATGACGGTACTCTCGAGCCAGGGAACGCAAGCCAGGCGGCGCCCGAGTTGTTCGGCGACCAGAACGAGTTCGGTGACACCGAGGCCAAGACCGCCGTGCTCCGCGGGAATGCGCATTGCACAGACCCCGAGCTCGCCGAGCTGCGCCCACAGTGATGCATCGAAACCACCGCCCTCGAATGCCGCCCGCCGCATGCGCGCAGAATCGCTCGCATCGGCGAGCAGTTGTTCGACCGAGTGCGTGATCTGACGCTGCTCTTCGGTAAGCCCCAGGTTCATCGCTGCCGTGCTCAGCTGCCGTAAACCTTCTGGGCCGGCCGTCCCTCGGCAAGCAGCCTGTCGACGGCCTGGGTGAGATCCGCGATCGGCCAGCGGGCGCCACGGTCGGCGATTCGGCCGGTGTGCCAGCCCTCGGCGATCGACAGTTCTCCGCCCTTGGACTCGAAGCAGTGTCCGGTGACCTGTGAGGACAACGGACTTGCCAGCCAGGCGACGATCGCCGCCACGTTCATCGGGTCCCAGACATCGAAGCCTGATTGCGGCTTCTTCACCATGTCGGGCATCGCGCTCTCGGTCATGGAGGTGCGCGCGGCGGGCGCCAGCGAGTTGACCGTGATGCCATAGCGCTTCAACTCCGCCGCCTGCACCAGGGTCAGCGCCGCGATGCCAGCCTTCGCCGCCGAATAGTTGCTCTGACCCACCGAGCCCTGCAGCCCGGCTCCAGAACTCGTATTGATGATGCGGGCATCGACCGGGCGGCCCGCCTTGCTGGCGTCGCGCCAGCGGCGCCCGAGCACGTTCGCCAGACAAAAGTGTCCCTTCAAATGCACCCGCATCACGGTGTCCCAATCGTCCTCGGTGAGCGACAGGAACATGCGGTCGCGCAGCACCCCGGCGTTGTTGACGAGCACCTGCACCTCGCCGAACTCCGCCACCGCCGCCGCGACGATGCCGTTCGCGCCCTCGATGGTCGTGATGTCGCCCTGGTCGGCGAGCGCCCGTCCGCCCGCCGCGCCGATCTGTGCAACCACGGCCTGTGCAGCCTCGCCGCGGATGTCGTTGACCACGACGTTTGCGCCTTCGGCCGCAAGCGTCAGCGCGTATGCCCGGCCGAGGCCGCCTCCGGCCCCGGTGATGATTGCAGTACGTCCGTCACAGTGGCCCATGGTTCCTCTATCCCAGTCGTTCGATGATGGTCACGTTCGCCTGCCCGCCGCCCTCGCACATCGTCTGCAGGCCATGACGCTTGCCGGTGCGCTCCAGCTCGTGCAGCAGGGTGGTCATCAGTTTCGTGCCGCTCGCCCCGAGCGGATGGCCGAGCGCGATTGCCCCGCCGTTCACGTTGGTGCGCTGATGCGGGTAGCCGGTTTCATGCAGCCAGGCCATGACCACCGAGGCGAAGGCTTCGTTGATTTCCACCAGATCGATATCCTCGATCTTCATGCCCGCCTTGCGCAGCGCGTGCCGGGTCGCCGGGATCGGCGCGGTGAGATGCCAGATCGGATCGTCGGCCAGCACCGAGAGATGGACGATGCGCGCGCGCGGCACGAGTCCGTAGCGCTTCAGGGCAGCCGCCGAAACCACCAGCATGGCAGAGGCTGCGTCGCAGACGGAACTCGAAACAGCGGCGGTGATCTTCGGGTAGGCTGAGTCGACCGGCTGGAGCGTTGCCATCTTCTCGAGAGTGCTGAGGCGCGCGGTCTCATCCATGCGAAAATCGCCGAATGGCACGATTTCCCGGTCGAACCGGCCTTCGGCCATGGCGCGCAGTGCGCGGTCGTGACTCTCCTTGGCGAATACTTCCAGCGCCTCGCGACTGAGGTTCCAGTGATCGGCGATGCGCTGCGCGGCGTAGAACTGATTCACCGGCGCATCCCCGAAGCGCGCCGTCCAGCCCTTGCTCTGCGCGAACGGCGTCGTGAACCCCAGCGGGCGCCCCGCCAGCATCGCCGAGGAAATCGGGATGCTCGACATCGTCTGCACACCGCCGGCCAGCACCACGTCCTGGGTCCCGCTCATGACGGCCTGCGCGGCGAAATGCACCGCCTGCTGCGAACTGCCGCACTGGCGATCGACCGTCGTCCCGGGAACGTTGTCCGGCATGCCCGCCGCCAGCCACGCGGTACGCGCTATGTCGCCCGCGAGCGCACCGATGGTGTCGACGCACCCGAAGATCACATCGTCGTACTCGGCTGCGGGAACGCCGTTCCGCTCGACCAGCGCCTTGATGACGTGTGCGCCGAGATCCGCGCCGTGTACCGCGGAGAGAGAACCGTTGCGCCGGCCTGTGGGCGAGCGTAGCGCATCGACTATGAAGGCATCAGGCATGTGGTCTTCCGTCCCGGCTCAGCACAGGGTTGCCGCCGGCCCAAGCGGTGCATCGGCGCGCATGAGCGTTTCGCCCAGGCGCGCCTTGTGGAAGCCCCGATCGCCCCAGGCACCATCCAGCGCCCACGCGCGCTTCATGAACATCTGCAGATCGACCTCCCAGGTATAACCGCTGGCGCCGTGCACCTGGATGCTCTTGCGCGCCGCGGTCCACGCCGCATCCGCACACGCCAGCTTCGCGTGCGAGACGAGCGCCGCGCGGTGACGCTCCCCGCGGGATACCGCGAGCGCCGCGCGATAGTACACCGGCCGCGCGAACGCGATCTTCGTGACCACATCGGCGAGATGGTGTTTGACCGCCTGGAACGATCCGATCGGCCTGCCGAATTGCTTGCGCTGCGCGGCATGATCCACGGCCAGATCGACCATGCGCTGCGCAAGCCCGATCAGCCGGCCCGACACTGCCACCGCGGCATGATCGAGCGTCGCATCCGCGAGGGTCTGTGCCTCGGCACCCTGCAGCAGCCGCGTCGCGTCCTGGAGCTTCTCCGGCAGTACGGCGAGGCGGCGCGACCCATCGATGCTGGCGATCGCCGAACGGGGCAGCCCGGCACCCGGCACGGCATGCAGTTCGAGGCGTCCATCGTCCGCCGCCCGAAACACGAACACCACGTTGGCCAGATGCGCATCAGCCACCCAGGCGTTGACCGGATGCTCGATCGCCAGGCGCGCCGTCCCGTCGACGACCTTGGGCAGCCACTGCCGGCGCAGCTCGCCGGCCTGCGGAATCGCGCACAGCAGGCTCGTCGCCACGTACGCCGTGTCGGTCAGCGAGTCCGGAATCGCGTAGTAGCCAAGTTCCTCCGTGACCAGCGCCCAGTCGAGGTCGCCCAATCCGAGGCCACCGTAGGCTTCCGGCACCGACAGTCCGGTCACACCCTGCGCAGCGAACCTGGCGCGCAGCTCGCGGGAACGTCCTCCGCCGGTTTCCCATATTTCACGCAGCAGCTCCGGGGCTGCCTCATTCATCAGGAAGCGACTGACTGAATCACGCAGTGCGACCTGGTCTTCGGTGAACGTGAAGTCCACGATGGTCAACCTCGCTCAGGATTTGGGCAGGCCGAGCACCCGCTCGGCAATGATGTTGCGCTGGATCTCGTTGGACCCCGCGTAGATCGGCCCGGCCTGCGCGAACAGAAAACCTTCGAGCCAGTCATGCACTTCGGGATCGTCGATGAGCTCGGCACGAGACCCGAGGATGCGCATCGCGGTCTCGTGCATCTGCAGGTCGAGTTCCGACCAGAAAATCTTGTTGGTGCTGGCCTCGGCGCCGAGCCGATGGCCCTTGAGCAGCTGGCTCACGGTATGGTAGCTCGCCAGGTTGTACGCCTCGGCATCCATCCAGGCCTTGAGCACGCCGTCGCGGATCGATGGATCCCGATCCGCGGTCGCCTGATGCCGGCGGTAAAGCTCCACCAGCCGCTTCGCAGTGCGCTGAAATCGCGCCGGCGAGCGCAGCAGCAGGCCACGCTCGAAGCCCGCCGTGGCCATTGCCACGTGCCAGCCCTGCCCCTCCTCGCCGATGCGATTCGCCACACTGACCCGCACGTCATCGAAAAAAACCTCGGCGAAGGCCTGCTTGCCGTTCAGGGTCTTGATCGGCCGGATGGTGATGCCTACGGCATCCAGTGGAACCAGCAGATAGGTCAGCCCATGATGCCGGGTGCTCTCCGGGTCGCTGCGAAACAGCCCGAACATCCAGTTTGCGAACAAGGCTCGAGTCGACCAGGTCTTCTGGCCATTGATCACGTAGTCGTTGCCGTCACGGATGGCCCTGCTGGCGATGGCGGCCATGTCGGAGCCCGCATTGGGTTCGCTCCAGCCCTGCGCCCACATGTCATCGCACCGGGCCGTGCGCGGCAGGAAGCGCGCCTTCTGTTCGGCGGTGCCGAACTCCAGCATCGTGGGCCCGAGCAGCAGGATGCCGTTCTGGTTGACGCGCATGGGCGCATCGACGGCATGGTACTCCTCCTCGAAGATCAGCCACTCGATCAGGTCGCAACCTCGACCACCCAATTCCTTCGGCCAGGTCACGCTGCTGTAACCGGCCCCGGCCAGCCTCGCCTCCCAGGCGCGGTGCTGCTCGAAGCCTTCACGTGTGTCGTAGCTGGCCAATGGCGCCTGGGGGACGTTGTCGCGCAGCCAGCCCCTGACCTCGGTGCGCATCGCCTGTTGCTGTGGAGTGAAATCGAGATCCATGCAAAGCTCCGTCAGAACCGGGTGTCGCGCTTCTCGACGAAGGCGCGGCGCGCCTCGGACGAGTCCGGGCTCATGTAGGCCTGGAGCGTAAATCCCTGCTCCCAGCGGTACTTGGCCTCGAGATTGCCGTCCTCGATGCCGTTGAGTGCTTCCTTGGCGATGCGGATCATCGACGTGCTCTTCGTGGCGATCTTCGCGGCCATGGCCAACGCCTCGTCGCGCAACTGGCTGCGCGGCACCATCCGCTCGATCGCGCCGAGCCGCAATGCCTCGGGTGCTCCGATCATCTCGCCGGTGAAGAACAGGTAACGTGTCTTCTGCACGCCGAACATGCGCTGCAGGTGGGCGGCGCCGCCCATCGCGCCGCGGTCGACCTCGGGCAGACCGAAGCTCGCATCCTCGGCTGCGATCACGATGTCGGCGGCCCCGCAGATGCCGATGCCACCGCCCAGCACGAATCCCTGCACCGCCGCGATCACCGGCACCTTGTTGAGATGAACGGCCTTGAATGTGGCGTAGTTGCCGGCATTCACGCTCACGATCAGGCCCGGATTCGCATCGAGTTCCTTGATGTCGACACCCGCACAGAAACCACGGCCCTCCGCGCGAATGACGATCACGCGCACTGCCGGTTCTTCGCCGAGCGCGGCGATCCGACCGGCGAGTGAGCTCCAGCCGGCCGAATTCAGTGCGTTGACAGGCGGACGGTTGAGCACGACCTCGGCCACACCGTTGTCATGTACCTGGCTCGTGAACTGGTCAGACATGTCTTTCCTCCACCGTACCGATCGCCATCAGCGCATCGCGTCGCTCGCGCGCCTGGGCGATGATCCCCTCGATGACCTCCTGACAACTGCCCAGGCGCCTGATCAGGGCGGCCACCTGGCCGGAGGCCATGATACCTTCGGCCGGGTTACCCTCGATCATGGACCGCTGCAGCAGCATCGGCGCATTGGCAGCCATGACGACCTGGGCCGCACCGCCCGCATCGTCGCGCAGCCCGCGCCAGAAAGTCTTGAGCGCATGGGCGCCGGTCATGCCCGTCTGCGCCTTGTACCGCAACGCAAGCCTGAGCGCGATCTGCAGGCGCCGCAGCGGTGATGCCGTCTCCAGCGTGGCGAGGTATTCATTTGGAATCATGCGCTGTGGCATGCCGTCGACCAGGCGGGACACCTGGATTTTCTCCGCATCCTTCATTCCCAGGTAGCGCTCGAGAGTCGCCGCCGGCACCCGGCTGTCGGTCGTCATCAGGAAGCGCGTGCCCATCGCGATGCCCTGCGCGCCGAAGGCGAGCGCAGCCAGCAGCCCGCGGCCGTCGAAGAACCCGCCCGCCGCCACCACCGGCACCTTCACGGCATCGACCACCTGCGGCAGCAGCACCGTGGTCGCCACGCTGCCGACGTGTCCGCCACCTTCCGATCCCTGGATCGTGATGACGTCGGCGCCCAGTTCGATCGCCTTCTGGGCATGCTTGAGCGCTCCGACCGTGGGCATGCAGATGATCCCTGCATCGCGCAGGCGGCCGATCACCTTCCGGTCGGGGCCGCGCCCGTAGCTCACCGCGCGGATTCGATGCCTCACGACCAGATCGAGCAGCTGCGCCGCGTTCGGCTGGAACATGTGGAAATTGACCCCGAACGGTTTGTCGCCGGTCAGTTCCCGCACGCGGATTATCTCGGCCTCGATGCGCTCGGAGGCAATCGTCGCGCCGGCCAGGAAACCGAAGCCCCCCGCATGGGTGGTGGCCGCCACCAGATCGGATCCGGTGACCCAGCCCATGCCCGTCTGCACGATCGGATAGCGGCATCCCAGCAGGTCACAGAGTGGCGTATGGAAATCCGGCATTCCTTGGGCCCCTCATCGCTTGACGATGATCGCGGAACCGTGGCCGAACAGGCCCTGGTTGGCGGTGATGCCCACCCTGGCCCCGCTCACCTGCCGCGCACCCGCACAACCGCGCAACTGCCACGCGAGTTCGCACACCTGCGCCAGCGCCTGCGCCGGCACCGCCTCGCCGAAACAGGCGAGCCCTCCGGACGGGTTGACTGGAATACGACCGCCAATGCGTGTCGCGCCGCTGCGCAGGAGCGGTGCTGCCTCGCCGCGACCACACAGCTGCAAATCCTCGATCCAGTCGAGCTCGAGCGCCGTCGACAGGTCGTAGACCTCCGCCACGTTCACTTCGGACGGTCCGATGCTCGCTTCCTCATACGCCTTCACCGGCAGCGCCGCGCGGAAACTGTGCGCCTGCGCGGCCACGGCGGAGTCCGTCGCGATGTCCGGCATCTCGATGCTGGCGGAGGCGAAGGTGGGCGTCACGGTCGAGATGGCCGCGATGCGCGGCGCATCGCCCCGTCCGACGCGGCGCGCATGATCGAGGCTGCTGACGACGATAGCAGCAGCGCCGTCGGAGGTCGCGCAGACATCGAGGAGCCGCAAAGGGTTCGCGACCATCGGTGAAGCCGCGATCTCCTCGGCACTCACGCGCTTGCGGTACCTGGCATTTGCGTTCTCGAAGCCGTGCTCCGAATTCTTGATCTTGACCCGGGCGAAATCCTCGATGCGATCGCCATACAACGCCATGCGGCGCCGCGCATAAAGCGCAAAGTACGTTGGATTGGTGATGCCCAGGCGGAATCTCACCCAGTCCGGATCATCCGGCCGCTCCCCCTTCGCCGGAGCGAGAAACCCCTTTGGCGTGGTATCGGAGCCGATCACCAGTGCGATTTCGCACTCGCCCGACAGGATTTTCGAGCGCGCCGCCGCCAGTGCCTGCGCGCCCGAGGCACAGGCCGCATACGAGGTATTGACCTGCGCTCCCTGCCATCCCAGCGCCTGTGCGAAAGTGGCCCCTGCGACCTGGCCGGGATAACCGTTGCGGATGGTGGCCGCGCCGCTCACGAACTGCACCGCTGGCCATTCGACGCCGGCATCCTTGAGCGCGGCGCGTGCAGCCACCACGCCATGGTCGATGAAGCTGCGCCCCCACTTGCCCCAGGGGTGCATGCCGACTCCGAGGATGGCGATATCCCTGCTCATGCCGCGGGCTTCCACTTCCAGGAAAGGTGACGCTCGGTTGCGGTCTCGCTGAGCGTTTCGATCACGAGTTCCATCTCCATGCCCACCTGCAGCGCATCGACACCGATACCGGCCACCACGGGTCCGAGCACGATCATCTTCTCCCGGTCGAGTTCCACAGCTGCTATCGCGAACGGCACGAACGGCTCCGGTGCAATGAACGGCTCGGGCGGCTTGTAGCACGCATCGGTGAATGACCAGAGCCGCCCGGTCCGCGACAGCTGCACCTCCTCGAACTGCTCACCTCCGCAGGCAGGGTTGCGGCAGAAGCGCGTCTGCCCGGGAAAATAGTAGGTACCACAGGACGTGCAGCGCGTACCCACGAGGTGCGCGCCCGTCTCATCCTGCGCGAACCAGCCATCGAGGAACGGACGCTCGGTCCTGCCGCTCATGCCATCAGCCTCCGAGCACCGACGCCCGCAACCCGTGCGGGTCGAGCCGCTGGATCAGCGCCAGTTGCCCCGCGGTCGGTGTCGCCGTGGTCGGAATGCGGTCGGGCAGGTGCAGCGGGAAACCCGTCGCCTGTTGCACCTGATCCGGCGTGACCCCGGGATGAACACTGCACAGGCGCACCTGCCGCCCGGGTCCGCCGAAGTCCAGGACCCCCAGGTTGGTGACGATCAGACGAATGTCGATATCCTCGAGCCGCCAGCCGCGCGCCAGCCGTGCGGGGTTGTAACCCGCCGATGCGACCATGTCGACTTCCCGCTCCACGAACACCTTGGTGTTGTGGTTCGGCACGAAGAACGAGTTCGCGTGATTCATCGAATTTCCGGGGAAGCCGCGCACGCCGAGCATCTGCACTTTCGGTTTGCGATAGTCGGCGCCGATCATCGAGATGTTGGCCTGCCCATACCGGTCGATCTGCGTGGGCCCCACCATGGCATGACGTTTGCCACCCCAGACATTGTCGAAGATCCGCGCAAATCCCATGTGCGACTCGTGCCGGACGCGGTAGTCGCCACGCGGCCCGACCGGCACCGGCTCGCTGACCATCCACGCCTCGCTGTCGGTCATCATCAAGTCGGGATTACAGGTCAGCTTGGCGAACGAGGCAGCCAGCCGGGGCGCGACACCGATACCGCTGGCCAGCACCTCGCCGTCGTGACGCCAGGCCTCGGCGGCGGCGCAGATGATCGTGTCAATGAGAGTGGTATCGGACATGGGCGCACGCTCCATCAGAACACCGGCAGCGGCAGCTTGTGCACCGCTTCGACTCCACCGACCCGCTGAAGGTATTCGGCTTCTCCGCAGGCGATGTATCGTTCGTAGTACTGCGCCCATCCGCCCGGGTCCTTCGCGCTCGCCGCGTACTCCTTGAAATGCCGGACATCGAAACCGTAGAGCGGCGTGCAGGATGACGGATGGGCGCCACAGGGCGCGTGTACCACGCCGGTGGTCTGCGAGCGTTCCCAGAATACGTAACGCGCCTCCTCTCCCTGCTCGAAAACTTCCGACGCCACGAGTTCGTCGCAGGTGACGAAGGTGCGGGCGGCGGCGCGCGCGTACATATCGTCCATGTACAGATCCGGCCCCTTGACCTGGCACACACCGCGCGCATCGGCGCGATCCACATGCAGCAACGCGGCATCGAGCGGCAGCGCCGGCATCGCCACCCATTGCCTGTCGTCATAGGGCGAATCGATGAGCTTGATCTCCGGGTTATGCCGCAGCACGTCGGTGCCGAGACCGGTGCGCGTGGGAATGAACGGCGCGCGCATGGCTGCGGCCCGCAGACCCAGCAGGAGGAGCCCTTCGTCCATCTCCATGACCTCGATCGCACCTGCCTGGCGGGCGGCCCGGAAGTACGGCTCGAGCGGGATGAAATCGAGCGACACGAAGGCGAAGATCAGCTTTTTCACCTTGCCGGCCGCGCACAGCATGCCCACGTCCGCACCGCCGTAGGACACCAGGGTCAGGTCCTTCAGGGGGCTTCTCAGGATTTCGCGCACCAGCACCATGGGCTTGCGGCGCGGGCCCCAGCCGCCGATCCCGATGGTCATGCCATCGCGCAACTGGGCAATGACCTCAGCGGCCGTCGTCAGCTTGTTCATGCGCAGGGGTGCCGTCTGCCGGTCGTGGCGCCGTGGGCGGTAAATGCGGCTGAGGCCAGCCGGGGGCACTGTCGGGTGAGGGACCGGGCCATACGGGCTCCAAGAGTATTCAATGCCCCTTTGTACTCGCTCCAGCCGCGATGAGCCTACGTCCTAAAGGACTAGATCGGGCGCCGGCAGGTGATGCCGCCGCCCGGCCAGGCGGCCTCAGCGGTCCAGGAATGCGATCACGTCGGGCGGCGCCTGCACCAGTTCGATCAACACTCCTTCTCCGCCGAGCGGGAACTGCTCGTTGCCCTTCGGATGCACGAAACAGATGTCGTGACCGGCCGCCCCTTTGCGGATGCCCCCCGGCGCGAACCTCAACCCACGCGCAGTCAGCCACTCCACGGCCTTCGGCAGATCGTCGACCCACAGGCCGACATGGTTGAGCGGAGTCGTGTGGACCGCCGGTCTGCCATCCGAATCGAGGGGCTCCATCAGATCGACTTCGACCCGTGCCGGGCCGGTTCCGAGACTGCAGATGATCTCGTCGACATTCTCGCGCTCGGATCGATACGAACCCGTGACCGCAAGACCCAACAGGTCCACCCACAGCTCACGCAGCCGCGCCTTGCTGCGCCCGCCGATGGCGATTTGCTGGATACCCAGGATGCGAAATGGCCGCTCTGCTGCGCTGTGCATCTGCCCTCCTCTATGTCATCCGCACTCGTTCGATCTCCACCCTCGTATCCCGATCCGACGGTCCCGGCGTTCCTGCATAGGGAATCGGCTGCAAATGAAAATACCCGCCCGCGAGCTGCAGCGGATTGATCGGGCTCGGCTCCAGGGTTGCATAGGATTTTCCGCCCTTGAATTGGAACGGCTCCCAGGCGTGATACATGAGCACCTGGCCTGGCCGCATGCCCGACACCACCTTTGCCATGATCTCGAAAGAGCCGATGTCATTGTGGACGCGCACACGGTCGCCGTCGGCGATATTGCGCCGGCTGGCATCCTCCCTGCCCACGAGGATGACCGGCTCGCCGCGCTGCAAGCGCAGCAAGTGCGCCTCGTCGCGCCAGCTGGCATGAATCGACCAGCGGGCGTGACCGCCGGTCATGCGCAGCGGATAGTCGCCGCCGATGGCGGGACTGTCCTTGTGCAGCGGCAGCTCCTCGCCCTGCTCCATGAAGAACGGATGATCGATGTAGAACTGCAAGCGGCGCGTGAGCGTCGGCCACGGCTGCTTCTTCTCCGTGTGCCAGGTGTTGGCGGTGATGGTCTGGTCGGGCTCGATATCCGTGGCATTGCCGAGGTTGAGGACCTGCGTGCCGAGCCCCGTGTAGCGCGCATATCCCTTCTGCTTGATCTCCTGCCAGCTGATGTCGCCCAGGTTGTCCACCATGGACAGCAACTCCTCCATCATCTTCTCTTCGCCGTGTTCATCGAAGCGGCCGTGAAAACTGAACTCCTCGAAAACATCATCGAGGCGGCGTTGCGCGCCGGCGCGGTCGGTGAACTCGCGAATGCCTCGTGCACGCGCACGCTCCTGAAGAGTCTTCATCAGCAGTGCATTGAAGGCCCAATCGGACTTCGACTCGCCGAGGGGTGCCACCGCGCGCGTGACGACGTGGGCGTAGGGTGCGAGTGGCGTCGCCCAGGTGAGGTCGTCCTTCTCGTACCAGCCCGCCGCGGGGAACACATAGTCGCTGTGCAGCGCGGTATTGCTCATGCGCCAGTCGAGCGTGACGAGCAGATCCAGCCCCGCGATGAAGGTTTCGTAGAGCCGGTCGTAGCCCCGGGTGCGACGCAGGATGTTGCCGCCAATCTCCATGAATATCCGCGGCTTCACCGTCGAAGGGGGGATCTGCCAGCCCTCGCGATACGCATCTTGCAGAAAGCTCCCAAGCTCCCGCTTCATGGTGGGATCCCAACGCGCGGCGCTGCCGTAGAGTTCACCCAACCCTGCCTGGTTCCAGAACAGGTTGCTCGAGACGAAATTGCCGCCGCGGTAATAGTCGCGCATCATCTCGTAGACCATCATTTCGGTCGTGAGCCCTTCGAACTTCGCCTGCAGCGCGCGGGGCGCCGCCTTCATCTGCAACAGAAATGACCCGAGCTTTGGCGACATCGATCCCGGAGCTGCGGAGACGGCATCGATACCGCTGGCGGTCAGGGTCGGAAAGCCCGTGATGCCGCTGCCCTTGCGGCCGATCTGGCCGCACAGCGTCAGCACCAGGATCTGGCAGCGCTCCATCTCCAGTCCGTGATAGAACTTGGAGAAGGTCGATTGCGTCAGGAAGGTGGCGGCCTTCGCCCCCGCGATTCGACGGGCGAGCTCGCGCGTGGTGTCTGCGTCGATGCCGGTGATTCCGGCCGCTTTCTCCGGCGTGTACTCATCCAGCCGCTTGCGCAGCAGGACGAACGCTGGAGTCACGGTGACGGGACCCGAGCGTGTCTCGACCTGGTATTCGCCCTCCAGCGCCGGCAACCTCTTGCCGAGCCTGAGTGTCTTGCGATCCGCGCGCTGCGCTCGGCCGGTCGTGGTATCGAAGAAGTAGAACTGGTCGTCACGACCGCCCGCCTCCAGATCACACGCCCGCAGGAGTTTGCGCGTGTCCTGGCGTACCAGCAGCGGCATGTCGGTTTGCTCGCGGATGAAGCGCAGATCATGCAGATTCTCGGCCACGATCACCTGGGCCAGCGCAAGTCCAAGCGCTGCATCGCTGCCGACCTTGACCGGCACCCACTGATCGGAGTGGATCGCGGATGCCGAGTAGTCCGGGGAGATGGTAATCACCCGTGCGCCGTTGTAACGCGCCTCGGTGATGAAGTGCGCATTTGGAATCTGGGTATAGACCGGGTTCCCGCCCCAGATGAGGATCAGATCCGAATGGAACAGATCATCCATGGAACCCGAGTAGGAAATCTTGCCTGCCGTGACCTGGGCACCCGGATGGTGATCACCGACATCGGCATTGACATCCAGCACCGGGGTGTCCAGAAGATGAGCGGCTCGCAGAACACCGACCCCGTTGCACCCGCCTGTGTTTGCCGTTCCTGGATCCCAGGTAATGGCCCCCGGGCCATCCGCGACCAGCACATCGATGATCCGGTCGGCAACATCGCTCAGACCTTCCTCCCAGCTGACACGCTTCCACTTGCCCGCCCCGCGCTCGCCAACCCGCTTCAGCGGGTGACGGAGCCGGGAGCCGTCGTACATGCGCAAGGAGTAGCTTGCGCCTTTCTGGCAGCCGCGCGGGTTGTAGTCGGGGATTTTCGGGTCGATCGGTTCATAGGTCCCCGACTGCTCCTCGCGCCAGACGATTCCATCCTTCACATAGACATTCCAGTTGCAGCCGCGCTGGTACCAGCAGTTCACGAAGTGCGTGCTCTTGGCAACACTGTCCCATTGCCACTTTGCCCGCCAGATGTCTTCATAGCTGTCGTAGGCGATCGGCGGCATCGGTGTGCCGCCGCCAACCGGTGGCGCCGATGGCGTCTGCTTGTGCAGCGAGCGCCATCCGAGATAGCCCATCGAGAGTACGACGGCGCCACCGGCCCCGGTCAGGAGCTCGCGTCGCGTGAGATCGGATTTCATGGCTTTCCCCTTGCCCTTCAATCCGAGATCCATCGCTTCACTCCTTCCGGTCCGGCAAGCCATAGGCGATCAGGTAATCACCGATGGTCGTGCCCATGAACTGATGGCCGCCTGCGGCGATCGCCACATACTGCTTGCCGGTCTTCGGCGAGACATAGCTCAACGGGGTTGCCTGGCCTCCGGCGGGCAGTCGACCCTTCCATAACTCCGCGCCCGTCGTGATATCGAACGCGCGCAGGTAGTTGTCGATGGTCGCGGCGATGAAGATCACCCCTCCGCGGGTAACCGCCGAACCACCCAGACTGAACACGCCGGGCACTGGAATCCCGAGCGGCGCGTGATCGCGGGTCGTGCCGAGCGGGCGCTCCCAGAGGATCTTGCGGCTGTCGAGATCGACTGCGGCGAGCTTGCCCCAGGGCGGAGCCTTGCAGGGGAACCCGAGACGCGAAAGGAACGGTCCGAATTCGCTCGCAAAGGGCGTGCCGAGCTGCGGCGCGATATTCAGACCCGTGCTGTGTCCGCTGCCTTCGCCTGTGATTCGCTCCGCCTCGGCGCGCGGCACCAGACGGTTGAGCAACGGCATGTAGGAGGCATTGACGACCATGACCCGTCGCCCCTCGTCCACCGCAACGCTACCCCAGTCCAGGGCACCGAAGTTTCCGGGATACTGGATCGTCGGCGTGAGAGAAGGCGGTGTGTAGATGCCCTGGTAGCGGCGGCTGCGAAACTCGATGCGACAGGCGAGCTGGTCGAGCTGCGTTGCTCCCCACATGTCCACTTCCCTGAGCGGCGTGGGCGCAAAGCTCGGCATCCCGACCGAGAATGGCTGTGTCGGCGAATAGCGCTCACCTGGCGCATCACCTTTCGGCACCGGCCGCTCCTCGACGGCCGCGAGAGGGTGCCCGTCGCGCCGGTCGAGGAGATGGATCTCACCCTGCTTGGTGGGCTGGATGAGCGCCGGAACCGTTTCGCCATTGATCGGCAGGTCGACGAGCACCGGCTGGGAACCCACGTCATAGTCCCACAGGTCATGGTGCGCGGTCTGGAACGACCAGCGCAGCTTGCCCGTCGCCGCCTCGAGCGCCACCACTGAACTCGAGAAGCGATCGAAAGTTGCCGGGCGTTGCGCGCCGTAGAAATCGGGCGGCGCATTGCCGGTCGGAATGTAGACGAGCCCGAGCGCCGGATCCGCGCTGAACAGCGTCCACGCGTTCGGCGAGCCCCGCGGATAGATCTCACCCGGCTTCAGCGGGCCCAGCTCCGCGGGTCTCGCAGCGTCCCATCCCCAGAGCTCGCGGCCGGTGATCGCATCGAAGGCCCGCACCACACCCGAGGGCATTTGGGTCGAGACGCCATCGAGCACGAAACCGCCGACGATGGCTGCATCGCCAACCACGGTTGCCGGCGAAGTCACGTACTGGAAGCCCGGCGTGACCTCGCCGAGGTTGACGCGCAGCGAGATTTCACCGTTGTGTCCGAAGCTCTGGCAGCGCGCGCCAGTCGCAGCATCGAGCGCAATCATGCGCGCATCCACGGTTGCGACGAGAATGCGCTTCGGGCAATCCGCTACCGCACCGTGCGCTTCGTGATACGCCACGCCGCGACATACCAGCATCACGACGCCCGTGGTATCGACCTTGGGATCGTGGCGCCAGCGCTCCTTGCCCGTATCGGCGTCGAGAGCAATGACGATGTCGCGCGGCGAGCAGACATAGAGCGTGTCGCCCACCTGGATGGGAGTTGCCTCGAACATGTACGCCGACTTGTTGCCAGGGTGGTTCTCCGGCAGATCGCCGGTGCGGTACTGCCACGCCACCTGCAGTTGTCTGACATTCTTGGGAGTGATATCGGCCACCGCCGAGTAGCGCGTGCCGGCATTGCTGCCTCCGTAGGCATTCCAGTCAGTGGCCGCCGGAACATTCGAGGCCACCGTCGCCGCGGGCGGCGCCATCACGGCCCGCCCCTCGCGCCAGCCGAAGGCGAGTGCCGCCAGCAGCCCCGCCCCGAGCACCATGACGCTGGCCCGCACCACGCCATCGGATTGCCCGGTGCCCCCGGTATTCCCAAGCACCCCGCGCACCCAGGGCATCAGCATGTAGAGTGCCAGCGCCAGCGGGAGTCCGAGACGCGGCACGAGTTGCCAGAAGTCGAGTCCGACCTCGGCGAGCGCCCAGATTACGGTGGCCACAAGAGTGGCGAGATAGACCCAGAGCCCGAGGCGGCGGGCGCGCCAGAGCAACGCGCCGCTGGCAATCGTCGCCACCCCTGCGAGCAGGTAGTACCAGGAACCGCCCAGCCTCGCGAGCCAGGCGCCACCACCGGTGAGCCACGCGCCCAGGATCAGCAGCAAAGCCGCGAACAGCTTCAGTCCGACACTGCGTAACAACATGATATCCACCCCGCCTCGATACTCACCTGCCGCAGCACCCGCTCGTGATTCTCACTCATCCCTGCTCCACGCGTTTCAGGTCCTGCACGACCCGCGCCCAGTGCCCGGGGTCCGGGCAGCGGTTATGCGTCAGGCTCACCCCGTCGGCAATCCCCGCAAGGCGCGCACGCAGCTTGGCGGCGATCGTGTGAGGCTCGCCGACGACGGCGATCTCATTCAGCATCTCCTCGCCGATGAGCCCGGTCATCTCGTCCCAGCGCCCCGCCTTGGACAGGCGATTCAGCTCCTCGTGGACACCTTCCCAGCCATGAGCAGCGAGGGTCGGGCGGTACGCCGGGGTCGAGCCGTAAAAGGCAAGCTGCTTTCGCGCCGCGAGCTTCGATGCCGCAAGGCCTTCTTCCGTGTCGGCCGTCACCACCAGCGTCGCGCAGATCACCTCGAGATCGGCGCGCTTGCGCCCCGACTTCGCCAGCCCCTGTTCGAGCGCCGGCAGGGTGTTCTCGAGAAGCGAGCGGCGGGTGTTGAAAGGGTGCGCAATGAAACCGTCTGCCGCCTCCCCCGCCACCGCCGTCATGAGCGGCCCGAAGCCGCCGGTCAGGATGGGTGGGGATCCGAAGGGATTCGGCCCCGGGTTGAACGCGGGGATCATGATGGTGTGGGTGTAGAACCTGCCACGGAAATCGAGCTCGCCGCGGCCTTCCCAGCAGTTCCAGATCGCCTTGATGGCGCGCACGATCTCGCACATGCGCTCGGCTGGATGCGACCACACCGAGCTGAAACGCTTCTCGATATGCGGCTTGACCTGCGAGCCGAGACCCAGCACGAAACGCCCGCCACTCACCGACTGGAGGTCATAGCCGAGATTGGCGAGGTTCATGGGATTGCGCGCAAAGGCGATCGCAATGCCGGTGCCGAGACGCAGTGTCCGCGTGTGCTCGGAGGCGACGGCCAGGGGCACGAAGGGATCGTGCTTGGCCTCGAAGGAGAACACTCCGTCGTAGCCGATGCCTTCGAGTTCCGGATAGAGGGTCCGCGCCTGGCGCGGGTCCTCGAGCGGTGCGGTGGTATAGACTTTCATCAGAAGTTCTTCGGTGATCCGTGCTGCGCGACGTGGCATACGGTCAACACTGTTCGAACAACTCCAGCAGGACACGCGCACCGGAGGCCGGAGTCACCTTCGCAGCACTGACGTCCGCCAGCACGGCAGGCAGGGCCGCCTGTACCCGCGGATGCGTGCGGAAGTCCTCGTTGAGTCGCGCGCGGACATGATCCCACATCCAGGTCAGGGCTTGATCGCGCCTGCGCCGGTCGAATTCCCCGCTCTCACGGCTCTCTCCAAGACATCGCTCGATGGTCATCCAGCACTCCGCGATGCCTTCGCCCTGCAACGCGCTCAACTGCAGGACCGGTGGCCGGCCCCCGCCCCTGCCGTGCAGCGAGAAGGTGCGCACCGCACTCGAGAGCGCCGCGCTGGCGCGTGCGGCCGCGCCGACATCGAGGTCCATCTTGTTGACGATGATCACATCGGCGACCTCCATCACGCCCCGCTTGATCGCCTGGAGATCATCGCCAGCATTTGGCAACTGCAGCAGCACGAAGAGGTCGGTCATCCCGGCCACCATGGTTTCGCTCTGGCCGACGCCCACGGTCTCGACGATCACGACATCGAATCCCGCGGCCTCGCATACCAGCATGGCCTCGCGGGTCCTTTCCGCAACGCCGCCGAGCGTCCCGCCGGACGGACTGGGGCGGATGTAGGCCGACGTCTGGATCGACAGGCGCTCCATGCGGGTCTTGTCGCCGAGAATGGAGCCGCCCGACAGGCTCGATGAAGGGTCGACGGCGAGCACCGCGACGCGATGGCCACGTTCGATCAGGTGCAGGCCGATCGCTTCGATGAAGGTCGACTTGCCGACACCCGGAACGCCGGAGATGCCCAGTCTCGATGACCTGCCCGTCGAGGGCATCAGCGCGTTGAGCAAGGCATCGGCGCGCGCCCGGTCGTCGCGGCGTGTGGACTCCAGCAGGGTGATGGCCTTGGCCAGCGCGCGTCGCTCGGCGCGCCGTATGCCGTCCGCCAGCGCCAGGTCATCGGATCTCAAGCTCACGCGCCTCGCTTGAGATTGGCCTTGATCTGTTCGAGCACATCCTTCGCGCTCACCGGCACTGCCGTTCCCGGACCGTAGATTCCCTTCACGCCGGCCTCGCGCAGGAACGCATAATCCTGTGGAGGAACGACGCCGCCGACGAAGACGATGATGTCCTCCCCGCCCTGAGCCCTGAGGCTCTCGATGACGGCGGGCACCAGTGTCTTGTGGCCTGCAGCCAGCGTCGATACCCCGACCGCGTGGACGTCATTCTCGATGGCCTGGCGCGCGCATTCCTCGGCGGTCTGAAACAGGGGGCCGATGTCGACGTCGAACCCGAGATCTGCAAATGCCGTCGCCACCACCTTGGCGCCGCGGTCGTGGCCGTCCTGCCCGAGTTTGGCGACCATCACGCGAGGCCGGCGCCCGTTTTCGGCGGCAAATGCATCGATCTCGCGCTTGAGCTTCTCCCAGCCTTCGGCGCCTTCGTAGGCGGCTGCGTACACGCCGGTCACCTTCTGCGTATCGGCCCGATGCCGTCCAAACACCTTCTCCAGGGCATCGCTCACTTCGCCGATTGTCGCACGCAGCCTGATCGCACGCACCGTGAATTCGAGCAGGTTGCTGTCGCTGCTCCTGGCCGCATCCGTCAATTCCTGCAGGGATGCCCGCACGGCCTCGTCGTCGCGTGCGGCGCGCACGGCGGCCAGGCGCCTGATCTGGTTGTCGCGCACGGCGTGATTGTCGACTTCCAGGGTCTCGATCGGCTCGCTCGTCGTCGGGCGGTACTTGTTGACGCCCACGATCACGTCGGCGCCGGAATCGATGCGTGCCTGCTTGCCCGCCGCGCTCGCTTCGATCCTGAGCTTCGCCCAGCCCGACTCGACCGCACGGGTCATGCCTCCCATGGCATCGACTTCGGCGATGATGGCCGACGCCTGGTCGGCCATTTGCTGTGTCAGGCTTTCCATCAGGTAGCTGCCCGCCCAGGGATCGATGACGCTGGTGATGTGGGTCTCTTCCTGGATGATGAGCTGGGTGTTGCGCGCGATGCGGGCGCTGAAGTCCGTCGGCAGGGCTATCGCCTCGTCGAGGGCGTTGGTATGCAGGCTCTGCGTACCGCCGAACACCGCGGCCATGGCCTCGACCGTGGTACGCACCACATTGTTGTACGGATCCTGCGCGGTGAGGCTCCAGCCCGACGTCTGACAATGCGTGCGCAGCATCAGGCTCTTGTCATTGCGGGCGCCGAAGTCCTTCATGATCCGGTACCACAGCAGGCGCGCGGCACGCATCTTGGCGATTTCAAGGTAGAAGTTCATGCCGATCGCCCAGAAGAACGACAGCCGCCCGGCGAACGCATCGACATCCAGACCGCGCGCGATCGCCGCCTTCACGTACTCCTTGCCATCGGCCAGCGTGAAGGCGAGTTCCAGTGCCTGGTTCGCGCCCGCCTCCTGCATGTGGTATCCGGAGATGCTGATCGAGTTGAATTTCGGCATGTGCCGGGCGCAGTAGGCGATGACATCGCCGACGATGCGCATGCTGGGCTCCGGCGGGAAGATGTAGGTGTTGCGGACCATGAACTCCTTGAGGATGTCGTTCTGGATGGTTCCGGACAGATCCCGCAATGCCACGCCCTGCTCTTCGGCCGCCACGATGTAGCACGCGAGCACCGGCAATACCGCGCCGTTCATGGTCATCGACACGCTCACCCGGTCGAGCGCGATGCCGTCGAACAGGATCTTCATGTCCTCGACGCTGTCGATGGCCACACCGGCCTTGCCGACGTCGCCCATGACCCGCGGATGGTCGCTATCGTAGCCGCGATGAGTGGCCAGATCGAAAGCGACGCTGACGCCCTGTGCGCCAGCGGCCAGAGCGCGCCGGTAGAACGCATTGCTCTCTTCGGCCGTGGAGAACCCGGCGTACTGGCGGATCGTCCATGGCCGAACCGCGTACATGGTGGCCTGCGGACCGCGCACGAAGGGAGCCAGGCCCGGCAGCGTATCGGCAAACGGTAAACCGGCGGTGTCAGCAGCCGTGTACAGCGGCTTGACCGTGAGGCCCTCCGGCGTATGCCAGTTCAGCGCTTCGAGGTCGCCTCCCGGCGCGGACCTGGCGGCCGCCTCGCGCCAGGAATCGAGTTGTGCGGAATTCGGCAGGGGTGCATCGCGACTCATCTTGGCCTCTGGCTGCGGGTCATGGTCCCTTGATAGTAGAACGAGCCCCGGCTACCGGACCAGAACAAGGCGTGGCCCCAAGTGTTGCAACAACGCAACGGTCAACTTCCGAAATTCGGCACGCCAAGCCATCGTCTGTCTGGACTAGGACAATCAAATGGCCCGCTGATACGTTCACGGCCTCAATATGTTGGCGAAATGCATCACATCGGTTCTGCGTCGTATCGGCCGGGAACATCGTCCCCAAGCCGGCCGGCGCGACGGTGAAATCATTCTCTACGGAGCTCATTCTATGACGATTTCTTCCCGCAACTTCACACTTGCCGCTGCCATGGTTGGTGCGCTTGGAGTCACCCCGGCGGCGGTGCACGCCGCGACCAACCAGACCTCGGCGGAACCCGTCCTGGAGGAGGTTGTCGTCACCGCGCAAAAGCGCGAGGAGAATCTGCAGGATGTGCCCATCTCGGTGTTGGCGATCGACCCTGCGACGCTCGACCAGCGCAATGTCGTCAGCCTGTCCGGCCTCAACGACGGCTCGGTTCCTGGCCTGAACATAGCTCCCTATCCGGGCAGTGCCGATTTCTTCTTCCCGACGTTTCGCGGCATCACCACGAACACCGCCTTCATCAGCGCACCGAATCCGATCGCCATCCATGTCGACGGCGTGTTCATGTCCCAGCTGGTCGGCCTGAACAACCCCGCCGCGGACATCGAACGCATCGAAGTCCTGAAGGGCCCCCAGGGCGTATTGTCGGGTCGGAATGCCACCGGCGGCGCCATCAACATGTACATGCGCAAACCCGAACTCGGCAAGTTCGGGTTCAAGCAGCAACTCACCTTCGCCCAGCGTGGGCAGTTCGTTTCCAAGACCGTATTCAATGTGCCGATGGGCGAAACTCTTGCAGCCAAGCTTGCGTACGCGTACACCAAGCGCAGCAACGAAGGCATCTACAACTCCGCTCCCGGCGGCATCCAGTTCGGCGAACGCAATGCGTATGACCTGAGGGTCGACCTGCGCTGGAAGCCGGCCGACAGTGCACTGACGGCCGACTACAGTTTCGACCGGTCCAAATCCAGGGGCTACGATACGCCATCGCAATGTCTGTACCCGGCGCCCAGCCTCGTCGCGCTGCAAGCGACGGGAGATCCCCGCATCGCCACATTCATCGCCGGCTGCACGCCCACGAAGCTGGCCGCCGTGGACGTGCCGTTCGACATTCCGAAAAACAACAATGTGGTCGAGGCTCATACCCTCACTCTCGCCTGGCAGGCGGCTTCGGCGCTCACGATCCGTTCGATCACCGGCTACCGGACCGTGGACACGCTCAACAGCTACAACTATGGCGCCTATGCAGGCGGCGCCGACGTGCGTGCAGACAGCTACCCGATGCTGGTGCCAGGCACGCCCTTCGACGGACAGAGCCATCCTGTCGCGCTGGTCGACCGGACATTCTCGGAGGAAGTGCAGTTCCTTGGCGATGCGGGCAAGGCCATCAGCTATACCGCGGGCCTCTATTACGCCACTGAAAACGGTCACCAGGACTCCGGACCCAACGTCGGCATCTACCAGCCGAGCGCGGTTCCCTATCCCCCCGCCTACTTCGATTTCGTGGCCGTCGACCAGAAGGGCCTGCACTCCTCGAAGAGCGATTCCGTGGCGGTGTATGGCCAGCTCACCTGGCGGCCGGATGCATTCGACAACAAGCTCGAGATCGTCCCCGGTGTCCGCTACACCCGGGATCATCGCGTAGCCGACGGTTACAATCTTGGCTGGACCACGGGATACGGGGTGATCCAGACCGGTCCGGGCCAGGGCATCCTGGCGTTTCCGTTTCCAATCGCCGCGCCGGATGTCGGCTTCGCCAGCGCCAAGGGTAATCTCACCTTCACGAAGACCACCCCCTCCCTGGCGTTCAACTATCACTGGACCGATGCGGTGATGCTGTACGCCAAGTATGTCGAAGGATACACCAGCGGCGGCTTCGATCCGGTGTCAGGACCTGCGACTGCCGCACAGTTTTCCCGCGGTTTTCAGCCCGAGACCATCAAATCCTACGAAATCGGCCTGAAGGGTGAATTCCTCGACCGACGCCTGCGCACGAACCTCTCCATCTTCCGAAGCAAGTTCAACAATGAGCAGAAATCCGTCGCGCTTCCAACCGGCGGATGGCAGACCCAGAACGTCGCAGGTTCCACCTACAAGGGTGCGGAATTCGATCTGACCGCCGCGATCACCACCGGACTGACCCTCACCGTCAGTTATGCCACGCTGGATCACAGCTACAGCAAGTGGATCGACCCGGCCAGCGGTGCAGACGTCACCAGCCTGCGCAAACTGATCGTGCCCAAGAACGACTACGCCGCAACGCTCAACTATCGCTTCCCGGATTTCGGGCTACCCGGGACGCTCAAGGGCATGGTGAGCTACTCGCACCGCGACCGATCGTCCACCCCGCTCAACCTGACGATCCCGAACGTCGAGACGTACTCCACGACTCCCGCGTTCGCGCTGCTGGATGCGCGTCTCGATCTGACTGAAATCAACCTAGGCACCGGTCAGTTGTCGGTCGGTGTGTGGGGGAAGAACCTGACCGACAAGAACTACCTGACGCTCGCGTATCAAGGGTGGGTGACGGCCAGCACCGGCAGCTGGGGCGATCCGCGCACCTATGGAGTCGACCTGAAATACGAATTCTAGGCTGAACCCTGTCAATCGAATGGCGGCCCTGGGCATGGGAATCGACCGCATGGAGACAGCACCATGAGATTCGGATTCCACATGTTCATGGTGCCGCCTGACGAACTGCAGGACATCGCGCGCTGCGCGGACGAGGCAGGCTGGGACTGCATCCAGGTTGCAGATGCTCCGTTTTTCCCCGAGACCATCTCCGTCCCCTATCCCTATACGCCGGATGGGACGCGCTTCTGGCCTCTCGATATGCCCGTGCTCGATCCGTGGATCGCCATCACCGCCATGGCGGTCGTCACGAAGCGCATCCGCTTCATGCCGTCGGTGTTGAGATTGGCAATCCGCCAGCCTTTGCTCGAGGCCAAGAGCCTGTGCTCCGTGGCCGCCGTCGCCAACGACCGCATCACCCTGGGCGTGGGGCTTGCGTGGATGCCGGAGGAATTCAAATGGCTCCGCATGGACATGAAGACGCGCGGCGCCCGCCAGGACGAGGCCATCCAGATCCTGCGCCTGCTGATGCGCGGCGGCATGAACGAGTTCCACGGCAAGTACTACGAGTTCGACCGCCTGACCATGGCTCCGGTACCGAAGAAGAAGATTCCCATTTATGTTGGCGGGAGCACGGCGCCCGCGATGCGCCGCGCCGCGCGTCTGGGCGACGGCTGGGTCAGCGTCATTCACAACAAGGCCGACGTCGAGCGGGTGGTCAGCGAATTGAATGCCTATCGCCGCGAGTACGGACGCGAGCAGGAGCCGTTCGACATCATGTTGCACTGCCCGGATGCCGAGTCCATTGATGACATACGTCGTCTGGAAGACATCGGCGTCACGGATCTTCAGGTCACACCGTGGAGCTCGCCCGGCATCCTCGCCGAGATGGGAGTCGGCACCATCATGCAGCAACAACCCTCACTCGCAATCAAGCAGGAAGCGATCCGGCGCTACGCCGACAGGATCATCGCGAAATTCAGGTGACCGTGTCTGCCGGCTCACCCGGCACAGATTGCCCGAACTGCCTCGGCGGCGCCTCGCATGGCACCTTCCGTGTAGCCGACTCCCTTGGCATCGCCCACAACGTGCACCGTGAAGCCCTGCGCCTGGAGCTCTTCCGCCAGTCTCAGGTCACCCTTTGCGCCTTTCGCGACGATCACATGATCGGCGGGCGCAGACCGCTGTTCCCCTGCCTGGTCCACAAAGCGGACCGAATCGGCCTCGATGCGCAGGTCGCTCGACCGGGGAAAGAGCTGGACACCGTGTTCCTTCAGTTCCGCAAGCAGCCGCATCCGGCGGACGATCGTCAGCCCGGCTCCGAGGCGTGTCACCTCGTCCACGACCGTGACCTGGCGGCCGCGTTCATTCAGGAATTCGGCGAGCTCCAGCCCAACGAGTTCGCCGCCGATGATGACGACCCGCTTGCCAAGCGGCATCCACTGGCGTGTCGCCTTGCGCACCAGGTCGAGATTGGCCGTCACGCCCGTCGCCGAACCCAATCGCGTTGCAACGCGGGTCAGCAGTCCAGTCTTGCGCTTGAGTTCGTCCGAGCTCTCGCCGAGCATCATCCGGCGCAGATCATCACCCGAGAACACGTGCGGGAGATCGTTCCCGTGGATGAGCGGCATTGCGCGGACCGCGCCGGTCGCAACGACGACGACATCGTGCTCGAGCGTTCGCAACAGCTCCGGCGTCGCCCGCACACGCAGCCGCACCTCGATTTTCGACGACTCGATCTGCCGCTGCAGCCAGTCGAGCAGGCGCTCGTTCGGCGCATAGGCCAGGGCAGCGAAGCGTAGCGTCCCGCCGAGCCGTTCTCCCTGCTCGAACAAGGTCACGTGATGACCCTGTGCATCCAACCGGCGTGCCGCTTCCATTCCGCCGGGTCCGCCGCCGATCACCACTACTCGCTTGCGCGTGGCGGATACAGCCGCGGAACGGCGATATTCGAAGCCGGCCTCCGGGTTCACCGCGCATCGCATCGGATCGCCGGCGTAGATTGCACTGATGCAGGTGTAGCAGTAAATGCAGGGAAGAATGTCTGCCGCTTGGCATTCGGTGAGCTTGCGCGGCAGCCGGGGGTCGGCGAGCAATTTTCGCCCCATCGAGACGAAATCGATCTGGCCCGCGGCGATGGCCTTGTCTCCGACCTCCGGCTCGATCCGGCCCGAAGCGATCACCGGAATGGCAACCGCGGCCTTGATCCGTGCCGCATACGGAAGGTTGAGGGCCGGTTCGTGTGGCGTGTGCGAGCCGGAATGCAGTTTGGCTTGCGCCGTATCATGATAAGCCGTGACGGTGATCGCATCGGCGCCGGCAGCCTCGACCATGTGCGCAATTCGGACGGCATCCTCTATCGTGATGCCGTTCTTCTTTCCAACTTCCCGCGAGTCGAGTTTGCACCAGATGGGGAAGTCGGGGCCGACCGCCTCCCGGACTGCATGGATGACCTCGAGCAGGAAGCGCACGCGATTTTCCAGCGAGCCGCCATAGGAGTCCGTGCGCCGGTTCGAACTGGGAGAAATGAAGGAGGCCAGCAGGTAACCATGGCCGCCGTGAATCTCGACTCCGTCGAAACCGGCCCGCTTCGCCCTGTCGGCCGCAGCCGCGAACTGCCCGACGACCGACCGGATATCCTCGACCGTCATCACCTTGAAGCCGACCTCGCGGATACGGCCGAATGGCGCGGCCGCGAGTTCCTCCAGCAGGAAGGTTTCGGTGAAGTCGCCTTCTGGGGGTTCGGGGAGGGACGGGCACCACACGGGCCGCCCGGCGAGCATGTCTTCCATCCCGACCAGCCCGCCATGGTGGAGCTGCGGGGCGATCATGGCCCCATGCGCGTGTACCGCATCGGCCAGGGCGCGAAGCCCAGGCAGGAAGCGGTCATCCGAAATCGCGATCTGGTTGACCTGATTCGCGCCGACCGGCCAGGCGACCCCCGCCACGCCGGTGATGATCAGACCCACCCCGCCTTTGGCCTGTTCCTCGTGATATCGAACGATGCGCTCGCCGCAATGGCCATCCGGTTCGGCCAGGCTCACCCCCATCGCTGTCACGGCGATGCGATTACGCAGGCGCATTCGGCCGATCTGACCTGGCGACAGCAGATGCTGAAAAGATACGACCGCCATCAATCAGCTCCGTTCATCGGGTGAAACGCAACATCGCGAACATCGACACCCTGGTGCCGCCGTCAGCCGAACAACGCGCGGCGCAGCGCCGCCCGGCTGTCGCGTGCGGCCGCATCGGTGGTGCGCGCCCCCACCGCCATCTCGAAGGCATGGAAGGCGCCGGGATATACGTGCAGCTCGACCGGAACGCCCGCGCGCGTGAGCCGGCGCGCGTAATCCAGATTCTCCTCCAGGAAGAGGTCGAGCGCGCCGACGTACAGGAACGCGGGAGGAAGCCGCGTGAGGTCGGTCGCGCGCGCGGCCGCGGCGTACGCCGGCACGTCGGCGCCGCCTGGCTTGCGCCCGAGCAGCGAAGTCCAGCCAAAGTTGTTGTCCTGGCGAGTCCAGACCAACTCGCCGGCGTGCGGATGCGGGTCCTCGCAGACACAGGTCCGATCGTCGATCATCGGGTAGATCAGGTGCTGGAAGGCAAGGGCGGGACCGCCGCGGTCGCGCGCGAGCAGCGCGAGTGCCGCCGCGAGCCCGCCGCCCGCGCTCTCGCCCATGATCCCGATGCGCTTGGGATCGACCCGCAGTTCAGCGGAGCGAGCCACGAACCCCTGCAGCGCGGCATAACAGTCCTCCAGCGATCCCGGGTGCGGCGTCTCCGGCGCGAGGCGGTAGTCAACCGAACAGATGGCGCAGCCAAGATCCGCGCACAGGACGCGGTTGTTGAGGTCGTTGAACTCGGGATTGCCGAAGACATATCCGCCGCCGTGCATGTGCAGGATCGCAGGCAGCACGCCTTGGGCGCCGGTCGGGCGATAAAATAGTGCGCGCACGCGCGGCGCGCCGGCCGGACCCGGGAACGTGATCTCCTCGCGCTCCACCGGCAGGGGTGGAGGCGGCGGTGCGGCCGCCAGCATCTGGCGGAAGACCTCGCGCGTCGGCGCGATTGTCTCGGCCATGAGGCCCAGTTTTGGGATCAACTCGAGCGCGGGCTTGAGTTCCGGATCGACCAGATGGTCCGATGTCATTAGGCGGCTCTCCATGAGGTGGTGCCGGCTCCGCAGCGGCGCCGGCGTGAGGATTGTACGCCGGCCCGCGGCCGGGCTCAGAGGTACCGGATGTCGAGCCGTGGCGCGACCTCGCGGAAAAACAGCCTCAACCCTTCCCAACTGAGATCCCTCTCTAGACCTGAGATGAGCGGGTGCAGCACGAGAGCATCGTTCGGCGCGAAGCTCGGGGCGCGCGCCAGGACTTCGGCTGCGGTCACCGGCTGGTAGATCTTCATGGCCCGCAGCGCATCCGGGTCGGTGGCGGGCCTGAACATGCCTCCCTGGTTTCCACTTGCCTGCCAGCGCGCGTACATGTTGGTCTCGTATTGGCAGTAAGGAGCGAGGCGCCGCCAGGTGCTGTCCGGATCTTCGCAGACGTAGAGATAGGAAAATGGCATCTCGCCCTGATAGCGGGGGGTACGCCCGACGGCCGCGCATTCCGCGAGGTAATGCGGGATGAGTGAGGACACGGCGATGAAACCGTCCCCGAGGCGCGCCGCACGGCGTGCTGCGGCCTCTGATGCCGCACCCATGAAGAGCGGCGGGTGAGGACGTTGCAGGGGACGCGGCGTGATGCGACAGCGGCGCCCGCGGTACACGAACGGCTCGCCCGTCCAGGCCTGGCGGAGTGCTGGAACGCCCTCCTCCATCAGCGCAGCGCGTTGCTTCGAATCGGTGCCGAAGGCCTCCATCTCCTCGGGCACGAAGCCTCCCATGAGCAGCAGATCGACCCGGCCCTTGCTGATGTGATCGAGTACGGCCGCCTGCTCCGCGACGTGCAGCGGATCCCAGAGAGGCAGCACCACATTGACCTGCAGCCGAACGCGGCGCGTGATGGCCGCAGCCGCCGCCGCGAGCGTGAACGGACTCGGCAGGTAGCCATCTTCGGCGCAGTGGTGCTCGCTGAAGTTGACGGTCACCGGGAAACCCTGGCCGTCGATCCAGGCGATCTGCTCGAGCGTGGTTGAGTACACTTCCTCGAGACTCATGGGCGACACGCCGGCGGGCGCACGGCATTCGTATCGGATCTGGACGCAGGCCACGCTAATGCACCTGGCTTGCGCCGCCGTTATGAAGAATCATTGCCGCAATTCACCTGCCCCATGGGGCGACCATCACCTTGCAGTCGGCCGTGTGACCGCGCAGGCTTTCGAATTTTTCGGGCATCGCCGCGAGCGACACGGTGTCGGTGATCATGGCACGGGGGGCCCGCTCACCGGCCGCCATGATGTCGGCGGTGTAGAGGAAGTCGCGCTTCTCGTAAACCACCGAAAACAGCAGCCGCACTTCCTTCATGATCGCCACCGCACTCGAAAAGCTGTCCGGCCCGGTGGCAAACCCGAGCCCGATGATCGTGCCTCGCGGCGCGACAAGCTCCATGGCGTTGCCGATGGCACCCGGCTGGCCGACGGCCTCGAAGACCACGTCAGGCTGCCCATCGAGAGCATCGTTGATGGCCTTGGCAGGATCGGCCATTTCGCTCTGCGCAATGAAGTGCGTGGCGCCGAGCGCTCGCGCGAAGCGCTCGCGGCGCCGCGAATGCGCCATCAGGGCCACGCGCGAGGCGCCGAGGCGGCGCGCCCAGAAGGCGCACGCGAGCCCGATCGGACCCGCACCGAGCACGAGGGCACGGCAACCGATGCGCATGCCCGCCTTGCGCACGCCCTGCAGGCCGACTGCCAGCGGCTCGATCAGCGCGCCATCCTCGTCGGACAATTCAGGCGGCAGCACGATGCAGTCGCCGGCGCCGACACGCGAAAACTGGGAGAAGCCCGTGACGACGTCGATACGCGCTTGCGGGCAGTGGTGCGGGCGGCCGTCATCGCAGGCCGGACAGTGACCGCAGCCGACGAAGGGCATGGGCGCGATCCGATCGCCGATGCGCAGCCTGGTGACGCCCTGGCCGAGCGCCACGATCTCACCCGCAAGTTCATGGCCGATGACCGTGCCGGCGGCGATGGGCGTGCCGGGTTCCGAGGTCATGTGCAGATCGCTGCCACAAATGCCGGCGCGACCCACCTTGATGAGCACTTCACCCGGACCTGGGCTGGGCTGCGGCCGCTCCTCGATGACGAGAGGTTTGCCGATGCCCTGAAAAACGGCTGCTTTCATGCCCGCTTCCTCATAGTCCGTGGCGCTCGATGTAGGGCGCGTAGTGGCGCCGGATTTCCGCGGCCGTGAGACCATACTGCTCCGGCGTGTATTCGTGCCTGCCATGTTTGTGCTGCGGGTTGGCGGCGAGCCATGCACGCATGCGATCCTCGCTGGCCGCATCGAGCGCGAGCCCGAATCGCTGGTAAATCCTCGCGATCTCGTTCATGGGTTCGTGCCGGAAGGCCCGGAAATCGACATCGATGAAGCGCTGCGGATGACGCTGCCGTACCTGCTCGCCGCGCTCGACCGACCAGGCCCAGAGATCCTGCTCCCGCGGGCCGACGGTCGCGGGGTCGACCTCGCGACCATGAAAGAAGCTGCGCGCCGGCCAGATGACCCCGCACACCGAAGGGATGCACTGCACGGGATCGCGGTGCGTCTGGATGATGCAGGTGTCCGGGAAGACCTCCAGCAGAGCATCGACATGCGCCACCGTTCCGGGATTCTTCAGCAACCAGCGCTGGCCGGGCGAATTCGAACCGATCAGTCGCAGATTGTCGGCGTAACGGCGGTAGCTCTCCCGCTCATCCTGGGTTCGCACCCAGCGATCGTACCCGGGCAGGCCGATAGCGCTCGCAAAGTAGTGGCTGACGAAGCTCTGCGCGAGCAGATTGAGGCACTCGTCCACTTCATCCGCATTGACCTCGTGGGTGATGCGCATCGCGGGCACGGCTTCGAGGAAGGCATTCTGCTTCTCGACCGCCTCGCGAAATTCGGGCACACGCTCCCAGCGCTCGCGCGGCGGACGCGGCATGGGCGTGTTGATCAGCCACTGCTCGAGCCCCTGAAAGCGCGTATCCATGGACAGCAGCTGGTGCAGCGCCGTGGTGCCGCTGCGCGGGATGCCGACAACCACCAGCGGCGCGCGGATCGGCTGCGCGAGGCACTCGGGACGCTCCTTCCAGCCGTGCTCGGAGTACAGCCGGCTGACGAGGACTGCGACGAGGATGCCGGTGAGCTGGCGGATGTTGTGTTCGGTGACAGGCACACTGCGCCGGATCTCCTCGACCAGCAACTTCAGCCCGGGTTCGTGTCCGGTGCCGAAATCCGTGAGCCCCCCCGATGCTTGTGAAGCCTGCTCGAACAGATGATCGACGCCGGGGAACTCCACTACCAGCGCCTGCGCAGTTGGGCGCCGATGCGCCGCGCGCGCAGTTGCGCCGCGCGTTCGGCTGCCGGCACGACCGGCGTATCGCCCGGCAGGTGGCGGCGCACCTGCGCAAGAGGCACGCGCGTGAGGGTCGGTATCGGGTTCGAGCTGCAACCGTACCAGCGGCCGATCAGCATGCCCTGGCGTGAGCCGGCGGGGTCGAGCCAGTTCGGTACTCCCGGGTCTTCGTGCGCGATCACCGCGCGGAAGCGCCCGTCACTGTCGATGCGCGCCTGATGGCCGTTCAGGCTGCTCTGGCGATGGACGAACTCGATGGCATTCCAAAGCTCGTCGTTGAGTTGCACGTTCCAGTAAGGGCGCTTGCCGGGCAGCTCGGTTTCGAGGATCAGCGCCTCGTCGAGACCGACGTCGAAGATGCCCTGCCAGTAGTACTGACCCGCGACGGATCCTCCGAGGTCAGTCAGTTCCAGGCGATTGACGAGACCGCGATCGCGGGCATTTTTCTGATAGCTGAGCCATTGGCGCGAGAGCTGCGCTGCAAAGCCCGCGAGCAGCGCGCGTATCCTGCGGTCGATGTCCTCAATACCGAGGCGGGGTTTGAGCGCCTGCGGATCGAGCCGCTCGATGGCCAGGCGCGCGTCCTGCTCGCTCCCCCAATCATAGGATCGCTGCCGAACGAGAATGAATTCGGCCTCCGGGTGCAGTGGCCACCAGTTGCCGCGATGATCAGCCGGGCGCACCGCGCTCAGGATGACCTCGAGTTCCCCGTGCGGCCCGAGATCGAGATCGTCCACATCGAAGTAACCGAAGTTGCGGCCCGGCTCGGCGGACATGCCCATCATGTTGCGGCCGGTGCCACAGGTCAGCAGCTTCACCGTGCCGCGCGTGCCGCTGATGCGATAGATGCCATCGCCGCGCACGGGCGCGAGCAGGTAGGTGTCGTCCGGATTCGGCTGCAACAGGAACACGGAGTTGAGGAACGGCGCCCAGTCCGGATGTTCGGGGCTCGACTGGAAGTACAGGAAATAGCCGAGCGAGACGTTCATGAGGAGCTGTCGGTAGAGATCAGCGCGCAGTTGCTCGCTCGCCGGGTCGAGGAGCAGATCGCGCAGCTGCCCCGCCGGCTTCAGCAGTTCGACGTACTCAGACCATGGGGCGAGCCGCTCGGACACGGAATTTCCTTCTCGGGGAGGGGAAACAATGTAGGGCAGACCGCCAATCCGGTCAAACAGCCCTGTCATCACGCGGCAGCCTCAATTGCAGAACTCGCACTCGGTTCCGCCCATGGAACAAGCAACCGCAATCATGGAAAATGCAGGGTCTGGCGTCCTGCGCTTTTACAAGGTGCTTTCTCCAATGGGTAAAACAGAGCCTGCGGATCAGCCGCTGCCACGTCCATGGCGCGCCTGCTTCGTCTGACTCTCGCGGGCTGCGCGCACCATGTGATTCAGCGTGGCAATAACCGCCAACCGGTCTTTTCATCGGCGGAAGATCATCTTGCGATGATCGAACTGCTGCGCGAGCACGGCCGAAGATTGGACGTGGCGGTGCATGCCTACGTATTGATGAGCAACCATTTCCATCTGCTCGCGACACCCGCGACAGACGATGGGATCCCAAAGCTGATGCAGGCGGTCGGGCGAAGCTATGTACGCCGGTTCAACGACGCCCATGGCCGCAGCGGCACTCTCTGGGAAGGACGCTATCGCAGCACACTGATCCAGGCCGAGCGATATCTGCTCGACTGCATGGTTTACATCGATCTGAATCCGGTGCGCGCGGGCCTGGTCACGCGGCCTGCCGACTATCGCTGGTCCAGCCATCAGCACTATGTCGGTCAGAGCAGCGAGCCCATGCTGACCCCTCATCGATTGTACTGGGCGCTTGGCAACACACCCTTCGCACGCGAGGCCGCGTATGCAGATCTGGTGCGAACCGGCTTGAGTCCGCCGCGTGAGTCTGAGCTGACCGAATCCGCACTGCGCGGATGGGTGCTCGGCGAGCCAGGATTCCTGTCCGAACTGCAACAGCGCACGCGGCGGCGCCTGAGCCGAGCGGTCGCCGGCCGGCCCCGGCGGTCGGTACCGTACCAGGATTGATCGGAGGGTGATGGGGTCTCAATACCTGACTCTGTCTTGTTTTAATCTGTCCCTAATAAAAGAATGGCAATGCGGGATAGTCTTAAATAGGGTACTGACCCCTATTATTTTCCTTTGATTGCAATGATGTAGGCCTTACACTGGATTTCTTCCAGGACATTCAAGAGTACGGCATGACGAACGCTGCCGAGATTGCTGATCTGCAACAAAACGGGCTGTATTCACCCGAGCACGAGCATGATGCCTGCGGGGTTGGCTTCGTCGCGCATATCCGCGGGCAGAAATCCCATGCCATCATCGAGAACGCCCTCAAGATCCTTGAAAATCTCGACCACCGCGGTGCGGTGGGTGCCGACAAGCTGATGGGCGACGGTGCGGGCATCCTGATCCAGATGCCCGACCGGTTGTACCGCGAGGAGATGTCGCGCCAGGGTGTGGTGCTCCCACCGGCGGGCGAGTATGGCGTCGGCATGATTTTCCTGCCGAAGGAACACGCGTCGCGCCTCGCCTGCGAGCAGGAACTGGAGCGCGCGATCAGGGCCGAAGGCCAGGTGTTGCTTGGCTGGCGTGACGTGCCGGTGAACCGCGACATGCAGATGTCACCGGCGGTGCGGGTCAAGGAGCCGGTGATCCGCCAGGTTTTCATCGGCCGGGGCGCCGATGTGATCGTTCAGGATGCGCTCGAGCGCAAGCTCTACGTGATCCGCAAGACCGCCAGCGCCCGCGTCCAGAACCTGCGGCTGAAGCACAGCAAGGAGTACTACGTCCCGAGCATGTCGAGCCGCACGGTGATCTACAAGGGACTGCTGCTCGCGGATCAGGTCGGCACCTACTACCTCGACCTGCGGGATGAGCGCTGCATTTCCGCGTTGGGCATGGTGCACCAGCGTTTCTCCACCAATACCTTCCCCGAGTGGCCGCTGGCGCATCCGTTTCGCTACATCGCGCACAACGGCGAGATCAACACGGTCAAGGGCAACTTCAACTGGATGAAGGCACGCGAGGGCGTGATGAGCTCGCCGGTGCTCGGCGCCGACCTGCAGAAGGTTTATCCGCTCACCTTCCGCGGCCAGTCGGACACCGCCACCTTCGACAATTGCCTGGAACTGCTGACCATGGCCGGCTATCCGCTCAGCCAGGCGGTGATGATGATGATTCCCGAGCCCTGGGAGCAGCATCGCACGATGGGCGAGCGCCGCCGCGCGTTCTACGAGTACCACGCCGCGATGCTCGAGCCCTGGGACGGGCCCGCCTCGATCGTATTCACCGACGGCCGGCAGATCGGCGCCACGCTCGACCGCAACGGCCTGCGGCCGTCGCGTTACTGCGTCACCGACGATGATCTGGTGATCATGGCGTCCGAGTCGGGCGTACTGCCCGTACCCGAGAACAGGATTGTGCGCAAATGGCGGTTGCAGCCCGGCAGGATGTTCCTGATCGATCTCGATCAAGGGCGAATGATCGATGATGAGGAAGTCAAGGCGACGCTGACGCACGGCAAGCCCTACAAGCAGTGGATCGACAACCTGCGCATCCGGCTCGACGACGTCGAGGTGCCGGTCGCCGGCGAGTCGACCGATGAGGCCCCGATCAGCGGCGGAGAACTGCAGTCGGCCGGCATGGAGCGTGTCGGCGCCGGCTTGCGCGACCGGCAGCAGGCGTTCGGCTACACCAAGGAAGACATCAAGTTCCAGCTCGGCCCGATGGCGGCGAACGGAGAGGAAGCCATCGGCTCGATGGGCAACGACAGCCCGCTCGCGGTGCTGTCGAACCAGAGCAAGTCGCTTTACAACTACTTCAAACAATTGTTTGCGCAGGTCACCAATCCGCCGATCGACCCGATTCGCGAGGCGATCGTGATGTCATTGGTGTCGTTCATCGGTCCGAAGCCGAATCTGCTCGATATCAATCAAGTGAACCCACCGATGAGGCTGGAGGTGAGCCAGCCGGTGTTGACCGCACCCGACATGCAGAAGCTGCACGACATCGGCAAGCAGACGCAGGGCAAGTTCAGAAGCTACACGATCGACATCACCTACCCGCTCGCCTGGGGCCGCGAAGGCGTCGAGGCCAAACTCGCATCGCTGTGCGCCGAGAGCGTGGACGCGATCAGAAGCGGCAAGAACATCCTGATCGTCAGCGACCGCGCGGTCGGGCCGACGCGGGTGGCAATTCCGGCCCTGCTGGCACTGTCTGCGATCCACCAACACCTGGTGCGCGAGGGTCTGCGCACCACCGCCGGCCTGGTGGTCGAAACCGGCTCGGCGCGCGAGGTCCATCACTTCGCGCTGCTGGCCGGCTATGGCGCCGAGGCCGTGCACCCATACCTCGCGCTGGAGACATTGGAGAAGATCGCTCCGGACCTGCCGGGCGGACCCGGCGCCGGCAAGGCCATCGCGAACTACGTGAAAGCGATCGGCAAGGGTCTGTCCAAGGTCATGTCCAAGATGGGCGTATCGACCTACATGAGCTATTGCGGTGCGCAGCTGTTCGAGGCGATCGGCCTCAACAGCGAGGTGATCGACAAGTACTTCACCGGCACCGCGAGCCGGGTCGAGGGCATCGGCGTGTTCGAGATCGCCGAGGAGGCCATCCGCATTCATCGGGCCGCATTCGGCACCGACCCGCTGCTCACGCAGATGCTCGCAGCGGGCGGGGAATACGCCTGGCGTGTGCGCGGGGAAGAGCACATGTGGACACCCGATGCGATCGCGAAGCTCCAGCATTCGACCCGCGCGAACAGCTGGAGCACGTACAAGGAATATGCGCAGATCGTCAATGATCAGAGCCGCCGGCAGATGACGCTGCGCGGATTGTTCGAGTTCAGGATCGATCCGGCGAAGGCGATCGCCATCGACCAGGTCGAACCCGCCTCCGAAATCGTGAAGCGCTTCGCCACCGGTGCAATGTCGCTCGGCTCGATCAGCACCGAAGCGCACACCACGCTCGCGATCGCCATGAACCGCATCGGCGGCAAGAGCAACACCGGCGAGGGCGGCGAAGACCCGAATCGCTATCGAGCCGAATTGTCAGGCGTGTCGATCCGCAGGGGCGATACGGTCGGAAGCGTCATCGGCGCGGCCAATGTCGAGGTCGAGCAGCCGCTCGATGACGGCGACTCGCTGCGCAGCCGCATCAAGCAGATCGCTTCGGGGCGCTTCGGCGTGACGGCCGAGTACCTGGTGAGCGCCGACCAGATCCAGATCAAGATGGCACAGGGCGCGAAGCCCGGCGAGGGCGGGCAGCTGCCCGGTCGCAAGGTATCCGAATACATCGGCCGGCTGCGCTATTCGGTGCCCGGTGTCGGCCTGATTTCCCCGCCGCCGCACCACGACATCTACTCCATCGAGGATCTGGCGCAGCTGATCCACGATCTCAAGAATGTCGCGCCACGGTCGAGCATCAGCGTCAAGCTGGTATCCGAGGTCGGGGTCGGCACCGTGGCGGCCGGCGTTGCCAAGTGCAAGAGCGATCACGTGGTGATCGCCGGGCACGACGGCGGCACGGGCGCCTCTCCCTGGTCCTCGATCAAGCACGCGGGCTCGCCATGGGAGATCGGGCTCGCCGAGACGCAGCAGACGCTGGTGCTGAATCGCCTGCGCGGGCGTATCCGGGTGCAGGCCGACGGGCAGATGAAGACGGGGCGCGACGTGGCAATCGGCGCGCTGCTCGGCGCCGACGAGTTCGGTTTCGCGACCGCCCCGCTGGTGGTCGAAGGCTGCATCATGATGCGCAAGTGCCATCTGAACACCTGTCCGGTCGGCGTCGCGACACAGGATCCGCTGCTGCGCAGGAAGTTCACCGGCAGGCCCGAGCACGTGGTGAACTACTTCTTCTTCGTTGCCGAGGAAGTGCGCCAGATCATGGCCCAGCTCGGCATCAAGAAATTCGACGACTTGATTGGCCGCACCGACCTGCTCGACATGAGGCCTGGCATCGAGCACTGGAAGGCCCGTGGGCTCGATTTCAGCCGCCTGTTCGCGCAACCGCAGGTTTCGAGCGAGGTCGCGCGCCGTCATCGGGAAGACCAGGAGCATGGGCTCGATCGATCGCTCGACAATCTGCTGATCGATCGATGCCGGCCGGCGATCGAGCGCAGCGAGAAGGTGAAGTTCATCGAGGTCGTACGCAACGTGAACCGCTCGGTCGGCGCGATGCTGTCCGGCGCAATTACCCGGGCGCATCCGCAGGGGCTTCCGGACGACACGATACGCATCCAGCTCGAGGGTACCGGAGGCCAGTCGTTCGGCGCGTTTCTCGCGCGCGGAATCACGCTGTACCTGATCGGAGACGCAAACGACTATACCGGTAAGGGCCTGTCGGGCGGACGCGTCGTGGTGCGCCCAAGCATCGATTTTCGCGGCGCTGCACCCGAGAACATCATCGTCGGCAATACCGTGATGTATGGCGCAACCAGCGGCGAGGCTTACTTCAGCGGGGTCGCCGGCGAGCGTTTCGCGGTGCGGCTCTCCGGTGCATCTGCGGTGGTCGAGGGCACCGGCGATCACGGCTGCGAATACATGACCGGTGGAACCGTGGTGGTACTGGGTCGCACCGGGCGCAACTTCGCCGCCGGCATGAGCGGCGGCGTAGCCTATGTGTACGACGAGGATGGGCAGTTCGAGCGACGCTGCAACACCGCGATGGTCGCGCTCGAGAAGGTGCTCGCCGGCGACGAACAGCAGGCCGAAGGCGGGTCGGCGCTGTGGCACTGCGGCCAGACCGACGAACAGCAACTGCGCCTTCTGTTGCAGGAACACAATCGTTGGACCGGCAGCCGGCGCGCACGCGAATTGCTCGACGACTGGACCCGGGCGCGCGCCCGGTTCGTCAAGGTGTTTCCACACGAATACCGGCGCGCGTTATCCGAGCTCGCGGCTCGCACCGCAACCGAGCGGCCCGTGCGTGCCGCGGCCGGACGCTGACAGGGCATCATGGGCAAGATCACAGGATTCATGGAATTCGAGCGCGTTCAGGAGAGCTACGTACCGGTCGCCGAGCGCCTCAGGCACCAGCGCGAGTTCGTCGCGGGGCTCGACAATGCGCAGGCAAGGATTCAGGCCGCGCGCTGCATGGACTGCGGCACGCCGTTCTGCAGCAACGGCTGCCCGGTCAACAACATCATTCCGGACTTCAATGACCTCGTCTACAACGACGACTGGAAGTACGCGTTTACGGTCCTCGACTCGACCAACAACTTTCCCGAGTTCACCGGAAGGATCTGCCCGGCGCCGTGCGAGGCGGCCTGCGTGCTCAACATCAACGACGATGCGGTCGGCATCAAATCACTGGAGCGCGCGATCATCGACCGTGCCTGGGCCGAGGGATGGGTCACGCCGCAGACGGCCGGACACCGCACCGGCAAGAAGGTCGCGGTGGTCGGCTCCGGCCCCGCGGGGCTGGCTGCTGCGCAGCAGCTCGCGCGCGCCGGCCACGAGGTGACCCTGTTCGAGAAGAACGATCGCATCGGCGGTCTGCTGCGCTATGGCATCCCCGATTTCAAGCTGGAGAAGGCCCACATCGACCGCCGCGTCGAGCAGATGACGAAGGAAGGCGTGCTGTTTCGCACCGGAGTGCTGGTCGGCGAACTGCCGAAAGGTACGAAGGTGCTGAACGGCTCGATGAAAAGGATCACTCCGGCTCAGCTGCGCAAGGATTTCGATGCGGTACTGCTCGCCGGCGGCGCCGAACTGTCGCGCGATCTTCCCGTGCCCGGACGTGAACTTGACGGCATCCATTTCGCGATGGAATTCCTGCCGCAGCAAAACAAGACAAACGCCGGCGACAAGGTCAACGGGCGGATCTCGGCC
>WBZN01000217.1_pt1 | contig 70833 bp, 65 predicted proteins | sample 5204281 | NCBI WGS metagenome assembly WBZN01 (sample SAMN12344347, study PRJNA552823) | activated sludge metagenome | biome: Activated sludge suspended growth; feature: Nitrification reactor; material: Wastewater; isolation source: activated sludge from nitrification reactor of wastewater... | reverse complement strand
GTAACGTCGTCAGGCAGCGAACCGGTCCGTCCAGGTGCTTGCCGTTGTGTCGAAGATTGGCCTGGATACATTGCTGCACCATGTAGTCATACAACCGGTGCAACGAGACCGCGATCTCCCCGCCTCGCTCGAAGTCCAGGACGCTGGACAGTTCTCCGACAATCGCGATACTGCGATCGAGAAAACGGGCCTTGTCCTTGTAGTTGTTCGTGAGAATGGCTTCCCGGGCCAGCTCCATCGATTGAATCGCGGAGTCGTACAGCAACACGATCAGTTGCACCCGGTTGGCGGTCATGACTTGAGTCTGTTGATAGGCGTTCGCGGCAGTGGCGATCATAGTGACCTTATAACTTAGCTGAGCGCCTGAAGGGCGCTGGTTTGTGATTGTAGTTTCTGTAACAACGCATCCAACGAGGCGAATTGAAGTCGCAGGCGCTCCTCGTATGCCGCAGCCACGTCTTCCTTACGGCCGATTTCATCGGTCAGCCGGCTGATCTGGCTGGTGATGGAATTTTTTCGAACGGTGAAAGCGCCGCTGTCGACGCTGTCGAGGAAATCGACCGCGTTCACCAGACGGTCGGCAATGCCGCTGGAGCTCGACTGCGTCACGAACAAGGCCCGTGTGGCGGCATAGTTGCTCGCCATCGCCGAGTCCAACTTCGCGTCTTCGACGGTGAGGGTCCCGTCGCGTTCCGTTTTAAATCCGACCGCGCCGAGCGTCTTGTAGGTGGAGAGTCCGCTGACCTCCCCCGAGATGGCCGTGCGCAACTGGCTCAAGACGTTTTTCGCCGTGCTCTCGTTGAAGAAGATCCCGCCGGTCTTCGTGGTGATGTCGTACGTGGTCCGCTCGTTGACGAACTTCACGATGTCGTTGTAGGCGGTCACCAGGGTTTTGATATTGGTCTTGACGCTCTCCGGATCCGTGCTGATATTCACCGTGACCGGTTCCGGATCGGGAGTCGTGACGGTTTTCGACTTGAGCGTGAGCGTGACGTCCGGAATCGCATCGGTGATGACGTTGGAGGCGCGCTCGATGGAAATCGTGGTTTGGTCGGGATCGCCGATCACCACGATGGCGTTCTGCCCGGCCTGCAACGTATCGGTACCGCCTGTCCCGCTCGTGTTCGTGAGGTCGAGCGTGGTCGTATCGGCCACAACCGTGATGGTATTGTCCGCGCCCGATGAGGTGGCGCTCAAGGTCAGCCGGTAAGCCGGGCTGGCTTCCGTTCCGGTATTGATCACGGAGGCGGTGACACCGGCTCCCAGATCGTTGATCGCCGAACGGAGATCGTCGAGCGTGGCGCCTGCGCTGAGGCTGACCGTTTGATTCGTTCCGCTGCCGACCCGAAAGGTAAAGGTCCCGGCGCCGCTCGAGACTACCTCAGTCGTGCCGGAGACAGCCTTGGCGGCTTTGTTCGTCACTTGGTTGGCTTTGGCCAGCTGAGTGACCTGTACCGTATAACTGCCGGTCGCAGCTCCTGCCCCGGCTTGAGCCGTGAGAATAGTATCGTCGCTGACGGTGCTGGTCGATCGATTGAAGCTGCTGGGAAGCCGGAGCGCATTCGCGGCGCTCTGAAGCGCGAGGAGCTTGTTGCCGAGCGCGCCATAATCGGTGAGTTTGGTCTGGAGATCTTTCTTCTTCGCCGTCAATGCGTCGATGGGCAGGCGTTGGACTTTGGCCAACTCGGAGACGACTTGACCAAAGTCCACACCATTTCCTAACCCGCCGAAACTAATCGCCATGACATCCCTTTCATGCCGTGAAGCAGGTTACACCTTATGGTGCAGGAGCAGCCCGGTCGGCGTCTCCAACCTCTTCGCAAGATCGATGACTTCCTGCTGCGGAATCTGGCGGATCACGGTTCCTGACTCCCCGTCCATGACCTTCACCACCACCCGATCAAGATCCGGATCGACAGTAAACTCCAATCTGGAGTCTGCCTTCTGGAACACCTCGCGTACTCGCGACAGGGCCTGTTCCAGATCCTTCCCTTTGACTTCAGGCGTGGACGCTTCAGGTTCAGGGAGCTGGGCCTCAACCTTCTTTTCAACGGCATGTTGAGGTCCGCTCTGGCTCGCATGGGTGGCGGCTGCGGGGAGGTCCTTATGATTCGAAACCTGGTGGACCATATTACCCTCCTAGGGTCAATCCGTGGATAGCCCTCCCCGAAGGGAGGGCTATCCGGCGGCTGATGCCTTATCCTCGCAGCAGCGCCAAGGCTTGCTGTGGCAACGAATTGGCTTGCGCCAAAATTGCGATGCCGGATTGGGTGAGGATCTGGTTCTTCGTGAACACAGATGTCTCTTGGGCAATATCCGCGTCTCGAATCCGAGATTCCGCCGCGGTAAAGTTCTCCGCCGTGACCGTCAAATTCTGGATCGCGACTTCGAACCGGCTTTGAATCGATCCATAATTCGCGCGGGCGGTTGCCACCGCGCTGATCGCGCTGTCGATATTGGAAAGCATGGTCTGTGCGGCTGCTGCCGTCGACACACTCGCGCCGGTCAATCCGACCGCCGCGACGTCGAGATCGGCCAATGCCACATTCAACGAATTGCCCGATCCACTCTTGAAACCAATGAAGACTTCAAAAGTGTTGCTGCTTCCGCTCAGGAGCGGCTGACCGTTATATTCGGTCGTTGTTGCAATTCGATCGATTTCCGAACGTAACGCCACAAACTCCTGGTCCAGGTAGGAGCGCTCGGTCGCTCCCAGCGTCCCGCTGGCAGACTGAGTCGCCAGCTCACGCATACGAGACAACAAGCTGCCGACCGTGGCCGCGGCGCCGTCGGCGACCTGAGTCAAGCTGATGCCGTCACCGGCGTTTCGATTGGCCTGATTGATACTGCGGATCTGCGCCCGCAATGTTTCGGACACGCCCAATCCCGCGGCGTCATCCGCCGCACGGGTGATTCGCAAGCCCGAGGACAATCGTTCAACTGAACGCCCCAATTGGGCTTGGTTGATCGACAGGTTACGCTGGGCTGCCAGAGATGAAACGTTGGTATTGACGACTAATGCCATGACTACTTCCTCCTGAAGCTTCCGCACTACTACCGGAACGTCGCCAGCGTCCGTGCCGACGAGATGGTCGCCAGGTTTGGTGGAGATGTGGCCACATCCCCGCTGCGCCTTGCTACCGTATTGCTGTGCCCCTTATCGGTAGGCTGTCGGGAAGACTTAAGAGCGCCGTGCCAGGCAGGAAACGGGTGCAATGGGAGGCATCATTCGTTGAAGTGTCTCATCGGAGAACAACGGGCACTAAGCAGCCTGACTGGACTCAGCGAGCAGGGGTAATAATTCATACTCCAACAGATCCGCGACACGGATGGGATCGGCGAAGGTTCGCGCACCCAGGAGTTCCTGTATCCATGGAAGGAGAGGAGCGGATGAGAGTCCTGCCACACCCTGCGTTTGTCCGGCCTCCAACATTTCCGTATAGTCTGCAAGACGGCCCAACCAGGAATCGATGGTTCCCACCTGCCCGGTTCCCGAACGTAGCGGGCCGAGCAGGCCCAGGCCATCGGCTCGCAACTGCGCGGCAAACCGATCGATGGCCTGTTTCGCATCTGTGATGATGGCGTGCAGCGATTGAGATCGTCCGGCCACCTCGCCCACATCTTGTCCCCGTTGATTCAAAAAGGCCGGATCCAAATCCCGATCGTTGATGCTCTTCCCGCCGACCGTCAACGACGTCACAATCCGATGTTGGGCATGGGCTTTGTCGCTGAGAAACGCCAGGGCGTTCATGAGAGACGTGTCATCCGGCAGTTGCCACTGTTCGCCGTCGAGCGTGATATGCATGATCAGGACTCCTTTGGCCGAGTGTCAAACGTACGTCTGCTGTCGCTATCCGATAGGCGCCATGGGAAGAGCCATCCTGGTTCCGCGCGGCGCGAAACCTTGCGGTGTCTTGAAAGCACGGAAACCGGCCGCGACCGCATGCAGCCGGTTCTGCCAGCGTCGATAGGTTGCAAGACGGGCTTCTGCCATGCCGGTCAGTTCGTGGCTGTCGTCATTGTGGGTATCCCGCACCAGGGCTACGGCCAGGGATGCGGTGGCCGGGAATTGGAGACTGAGCGCCACAATGGTCTGACGCGCCCTGTTCTCCTCGAGTTGCATCTGCTGCAAGGCACTGACCGGCAACGGCCATCTGGCGGTTAATCGCACCATTTCCTTCGCTCTTGAGACCAACCCGGCTGCGAGAGGGAGAACCCGATCCAGGATCGCCATACTCTCCTTCCAGTCGGGCGGAGGCTCCGGAACCATGGGGACCAGACTGGGACGGCCCGTAAATTGTTCGAACCAGAACCGACGCCAGAAGCGGCCATACCAGCCGATCGTCGGATCTTCCCGTCCCGCGCAAATATCGGCACCGCCCAGCCCGTCCTCATCCACGCGGGAGCGAAAGATCTTGATACCGGTCAATGTTGCTGGAAATGCGGCTCCAGTGAGTACATGCAGGCACAGCGAGGCAATTTGATCCGGCACCAGCCGGTCTTTACAGGCGTGGTGCAGACAGACCTGATCGAATCCACAAGGCGCGCAGCCCATATCCGGCTGAACGATCCAATGCCCCGGTCCATAGGGGCCCGTCTCGCGAAAGTCGACATGCCCGACCGAGAGATCGATCACCGGAATGCCCGCTCCGACTGCGAGGTGCATCGGGCCGGTGTCGTTGGTCAGCAGGAGTCGGCACTGGGCCAGCACCGCAGCGAGCTGAGGCAGTGTCGTCCGCCCCACCGCGTCGCAGAGAGGCGCGGATCCGCCGGCTTTCCGATAGGCCATCTGGGCGGTTTCAATCGCCTTCCGCTCGCTCTCCGTCCCGATGAAGACATACCCGACCCGTGTCTGCCGACTCAGCACCGCCAGGGTCTGACCGAAGAGTTCCGGCCGCCAGGCCTTCATCGGATCGCTGGCCCCGACTTGCACCGCCATCCAAGGCATCTGTTGCCCGCCGTGCGGTTCAAAAAAGTCACGCGCCCATTGCGCCGTGCCCGGAGGAATGTCGAGCGACAAGGGCGCAAACGGTCCGGTCCCGCTTCCGCCCAAGGCGTAGATATCCACCAGATTGAAGTGATTGAACTGCCGTTGACTGTGCACATCGGTCAAATAGGCCATCCACGGGTTATGGATGACCACGTCCCCGTCTTTCGGAGACGCGATGCCTCGAATTTCTTTGGCCCCGACGTAGGAGGCCAGCAGTCCGCTCCGGCGATTGAAGGTCAAATTGACGACGCGGTCGTAGCCGGCCTCGATTAACGGCGCTGCCCAGTCAGTCATCTCACGGTAGAGCGTGACGACATCCTTCGTTTGCGCCCGACTCTCGTCGACCAGGCGATGAAAGTCATAATCGATGATGTGCCGGAGATGAGGCAGGAGTTTCGCGATCGGAGCAAACCGTTCATCCACGACCAGATCGACGGCGACCCCCGGCCACTCATGCTGGAGGCGCTGCAGCAGGGTGCCCATTTGGACGAGATCGCCCATCCGGGTGATATTGATGAGAAGCACTTGCTTATTCATAACAGATCGCGTGTCTCGCTCCGGTATTCATCCAACATCAACACCATCAATTCTTCCCGCTTGAGCGTCGCGGTCGAGCCTTTGCTGCGGATTCGTGCGGCGACATCCTTCAGCTCGACCCGCTGTCCGGCAGGAAAGTCCTTGAGCAACGATTCCAGCGGAACATCCCCGGCGCAACGCGACAGCAGGGATTCCTGCTGCCGGTCTCCCCGCAGCACGGCTCCGACTCGATCGGGCTGAGACAATCCGATATGTCCCAACAAGTCCCGCATTCGATGCACATAGGTATGCGCACCCAGGACACGTGCGCGGGCTGCAGCGGCCATAGCCTGTCGAGCGGCAGGATCTCCGAGCCATCGATCCACGAGTCCGGGGACTTCATCGAAGTTCCCGAACGAGAGCATCTCCCGGTCGGTGAAAAAGTCCGGCAACTGGGAGCGGGAATCGACCAGCTGAAACGCGCCGCAAGCTGCCAGTTCAAAGGTCCGTGGATTGACGAAATCGGCTTGCGGATCGAGGCCCGCGCCGGTCGTGGAATGGACATTTAAATTGATCGCTGTGGCGTTGAACACCTTCATGCAGGTGTCGGTATCGATTCGCGCGCCGTTGAGCTGCAGCACCGAGTCAAGCCCGTCGGCCCCGTCCCACTCATTTCCCCAGAGTTTGAACGACCAGGGTCGGCGTAGCAGTGCCGGGAACAGGCGCCGGCGATTGGCATATCCCGCGCCGACGAAGGAGACATCCGCACCATAGATGCGCCGTTCTTCATCAGACAGATCCATCGGGCGATGCAACTCAGGGTCTGCCGCCATGGGCAGAAAGCCGACATGCCGCGCACCTGCCTGCCGGAACGCATCGAGACAGGCCCCCTGCTGGAACACGAACCAGTAGTCATACCCCGGTGCCATCTGTTGCCAATAGGTCAGGTGGCGATAGTTCTCGACGAACCACATGGCGGTCAGCAGCTTCTTCCTCCGGAGATGTTCGAGCACCGGCAAGGTCAACGGCGCCTGAGCCAGCGACAAGACGAGGTCGGGAGGTGACTCGGCCAGGGAGGCCAGAGTCCATTGGCTCAACACTTCGGCCAAGCGACCCTGCATCAGTTGGCGATTGCGCGCATCTTTCAGCGCCCCCATGGCCTCGTAACTTGACGCATGCACACTGTGATCGATCCATTGCACCTTGTGCCCGAGCGTTTCCAGTGCCCGTCTCACATACCGTGCAATCGGCAGCGAACCGCCGTAAATGGGCCCTACCAGTGCGATCGTGAGCTGCCCGCCGGTCTGGCGCGCTACTCCGCGCCGCAAGGCCTGCTCGAACGTGCTGTGGAAGTTCGCATCACTGTGTGTGGCCGGAGCATAGGATAGACAGCGCAGTGGGCGGCCCGTCTTGCTCAGCCGATCAGCGATCTCGACCGGCGTACCGGAGAGCCAGAGGATGTTCTCGGCCCATGATGCGAGGGGCCGCGCGACGAGCGCGTCATGGAATTCGTCGAGGTCGGAGATCAGCACCGCAACCGCAATCTCCGGCGCCACTCGTTTCAGAAGGGCCTCAACGTGGTACAGCAGCCCGACGCCGGCCACGACGACGGTCTCGCCTGCCTGACAGGCAGGCGCATGGGTGTCGGCCCATGATTCCGCTTCGCGGATCGGATCATAGGCGCTGTGAATCCACCGCCCGGAGCGCCGAGCCGAAGGGACGCCGCTCCGGGCCGGATCGATTGTAAGTACACCGCCGGCCGAAGTCGTCACGGCCGCGGCGAGGGATGTATCCCTTGCGGCCAACCAGGCAATGTTGTCCTTGAAGAGAGTCATGCGGCAACCGATTCGCACAAGGTTGGAGAGAGGGCTCGCCAGACAGTCGCGCGGGCGTCCTCGACGCCCTCCTCTTGTCCGGATCCGTCCTCAAAACGCGTCCCCCATTGGTCCATGCGATTCCTCCAGAGGATCCAATCGGAGGCGGCACGACGTTGGTCATCGCAGATCAACGCGATACTTTCCATGATGGGCCAGCGCTCCGGCTGGGCTTGCGTCGCATGTTGATACACCCAATGCCCTTCACCGTAGGGGCCGGTTTCGTGCACCCGGGCATGAGAAAAATAGAATCCGATGGCCAGACTGCCCATCAACGTGCCCAGATGGAGCGGGCCGGTATCGGCACCGATCACCCAGCGGCATGTATGGAGGAGCTTCATCAACTGAGGGATGCTTGTGCGACCGGTCGCGTCCCAGACACGTCCTTGGAGCAAGGTGGGAATCGATTCGAGAATGGCCTGTCCGGTTTCACGCTCGCGCCCGCTTCCGATCAGCACGACCTGTCCTTCGTCTGTCCGTGTCAGAAACTCTTGGGTCCACCGGCCCCATGTGGCCGCCGGGATGCAACGATCCGCCTCGCCCGCCCCGGTCACCAGCGCGACCCAGAGACCCTGCCGCTCACCGATGGAAGCGAGGTCATCAGGCAGCTCGACGGCCGGAGGCTGGAAGCGCGGCGCCCGGCCACGTGGCTTGACTCCGCTCATGCCGCACCAGGCATCAGCCAAATGCACCCGATTGTTCCCGCGCCGTGTCGCGATATGCCGGAGATACTCGGTCCATGGACGTGCACGCGCCTCTGTGCGGTCCTGCTGGTCCTCACGCGAGAAAGGGCCTGTAAAGAGCTGCGTCATGAGACGGCTCCGTGCATGCCGATTCAACGCATACACATGCTCGTACGCCATGTTGCCGAGAGACGCGACGTAGGCCTGCATGGCCTGCAAGGTCTGACGTGGGTTCTCTTTCCACTGATGGGTCCAGGCATGCCATTGTGCCCCGTCCCAGGGAATGACACGGCCCAGACGACGGGCTCCGGAGAGGACGCTCGTCAAGGGAGCGGCACATAGGACATCCAGTGTTCGTTCCGGATACACTTCCTGCAACGCCTCGATGGCGGGAAGCGTTTGAACCAAGTCGCCCAAGCGCGCCAGTTGAATCAGCAGGTCGCGGCATTCCGGTGAGGGCTCATGCGGCATGGTTCGGCACCAGATGGCGTTCGGATTCGGCCAGTTGTCTTGCCAACTCGTCCATGCCTTCGAAGGTCGGCGCCATGGCGCGCAGCCAGTCATATTCCCGCTGCGCATCCGCTCGACGTCCTGCTCTCAACAATACTCCGGTGAGGGCAAATCGCATAGCAATATTGCCCGGATTGCGGGCCACGAACGACGAGAGCCGTGAGGCGACGGCATCCCAGCGTTGAAGCGACGTTCCGCATTTGAGCATCCAATGCATGCATTCTTCATCGTCCGGTTGCTGCGCGCAGACTGCGGTAATTTCCGACCAGGCTCTCTCCGGCCGGTTGTTGCCGATCGCGGCCATCACCAGCCCCATCGCCGCTTTTCGCTGATCGGCTCCCCCGCGTTTGGCTTCCTCAAATGCCCGTTCTGCTTCCGCATAAGCCAGCCGTTGCATCGCGACGATCCCGCGCAAGAGCCAGCCTTCACCGTGTGATGGTTCATGTTCGAGCAATGCCGTCAAATGACGGTCAGCGTCGTCGAACTTCCCGATCTCCAACGCGTGCTTCGCCAATCCGACCCTGGCGTAGGAATCTTCCTCCAAGGTCAGGATGCGTTCCCAGAAGGGGATCGCCAGTTTCGGTTGCCCAACTCCACTACAGAGTAAGCCCCCCCAGCGCAAAATCCAGACATCGGCTGGCCATTCCTGCACGCGTCGTAGGTACGCGGCGACTACGTCGTTGTCCTGACGCAACGCCGCACGTTGAGTATCTGCCAGCATCGCTCGCTGCGTGCTGGTCTTCGAATCCGCAATCAGTTCTAACTTGTAGCGGAGCAGGTCGTCTTGGACGTAGCTGTGGATCGCATAGCCGTCTTCAAAATGCAGGAGGTCTTCGTCAGCCAACCACCAACAGGCTCCCCAACGCTCCTGGAGTCGTCGACCGTTCTCTAGATCATGGGTCTTACGTCCCGGGGTTTTACTTTCCAAGTGATACAGCACACTCTTCGGTTGGTAGACGATTTTCCACTGCAGTTTCCTGATCTTCAGGCAGAGGTCGACGTCTTCAAATCCGTTGCGGTAGCCTTCATCGAAACCCCCGACCTGTTCGAAGACGTTTCGACGGACAAGCATGCAGGCGGCCGTGAGACATTGGAGCTCACGCCGGCGGGATACACAGGCCGCTTGGGCGTTACCGCCGCGATAAAGATGGTAGGGCATAAACCACTCTCTCGAGAACGCAACTCCGGCATGTTGAATCGTGCCGTCCTCGTACAACAGTTTACTTCCCACCACCGCCACATCGGAATAGGCGCGGACCTCCTCGACCATGGCCGACAGCCATCCCTTGAGTGGAATCGTGTCGTTGTTGAGAAACACCAGGAATTCACCGCGTGCAGCGTGTGCGCCTTGATTGCATGCCTTAGAAAATCCGAGATTCTGCTCATTTCTGATGACCTTGACATCGCCGCCCAGGTTCTGAAGAAATGTCTCCACCCCATCCGTCGAGCCATTGTCGACCACCACGACTTCATAACTCACGCCATCCGTTACCTCGGCCAATGCTCTCAGACACTGCTCGGTTAACGCAGCGTTGTTCCAGACTGGGATGACGATCGAGCAGTCATAGGCACGAGCGGCAGGAGTCTTCTTGGTAATCGAACCCTCAAACGCCAAAAGACTCTTCTTCTGAGCTTCCAACACGCCAGACAGCCGCTCCGCGCAGGGTCGATATTTGTGATAAATCAGGTCCATCGTCCGTCGATAGGTGTCACTCATGCTGCTGCTCATCGAAGAGCCGTCCCTACGCCACGTGAACTCGGCCGTGGTCTTCTTGATATGGCAAAAGGGATAATGAAGCGCCATACGAATCCAGAGATCCCAGTCTTCGTGAGCAAAGAGGGATTCATCGAAATACCCTCCTTGATCGAGGCAACTACGTTCATGCATGACTGTCAGCACCGGAATATAATTGCGAATCAACAGCTCTCGCGGATCAAAATCACGTGAATACGGGAGGTCTCGTCCGGTCGCCACATAGTGCTCCCCTTGCCGACTTTCATGGATTCTCCACGCGTCTGTATAGGCGATTTTGTGCTCGCCTCGCTGCAATGCCGCGAGCAACGTCTCTAGGTGATCGCTACAATAACGATCATCATCGTCGAGGTAGGCGATGTATGTACCCTTCGCGGCTCGCAGCCCAGAATTGCGTGCAGCGGCCAGACCGCGATTGTGTGCATGTTGAATAGCTATAAGCCGCGCACCGGCATGGAAGCCGTCGATGACGGAGGTGACATCCTGCCCGCCGTCATTGACGACGACGATCTCGAAGTCCTGGCACGTCTGTGCAAGCACACTCTGAATCGCTTCCCGAAGACGATCAGGGCGGTTGTAGGTTGGAATGATCACGCTGACCAGTGGTCGGACATCGAAGGGAACGGCCGAGATAGCCTGCCCCTCTTCATCCGGCGCTTGCCATGCCCACACTTGATAAAAGGGAATGAGTTTTCGCTGGTAACACTCGGCAGAAGTGGGCGCAGGAAGGAATCTGAAACTTGGCAACTCAATGCTGACGCGATCATTGCCAACACGAACGAACTGATTGCCGATGAACAGACGCTTGAGGTCAGCTTCCGTTAGCCAGTCTTCAATCGGCTGATTTGGCGGTGCAAGCTTCTTCCACAGATCGAAGACTTCCGCTCGCGGCGTCGTGACAATAACATGCCCGCCAGGTTTCACCAAGCGGCGAATCATGGATACGAATTGAGCCTGATCGGGTCGAGGGACATGCTCGATAACCTCCGAGCTGAGCACCACATCAAACGGCTGGAAATCGGCGCGTTGCAACAGCATCTCCGCATCTCCAGCATGGAACCGCAAATGAGGATAGAGTTTTCGACCATGTGTCACCACAGCGGCAACCGGTTCGACGCCTGTGCAATCACCATATGCTGATGCCATGTTCGTCAACCACCCTCGGCCGCAGCCGAGATCCAGAATCCGGAGACGCGAGGTCTCCCCTTTTCGAACACGCAGTCTTACAATGTGTTCCAGGTAGGCAGCAATCTTGACCCACCGAGCCGTTTCATCATTGTTCGGCTCAGGAGTCGACCATTCCGGATTCTTGATGAACAACTCGGCATAATAGGTTGCTTCATGTGCGTGCTCATCCATACCGGACGTTTGACTATGCATCAGCACTCCTTGTTGTTCTTTTAGTAGAGAGCTCGGGACGGCCGTCGATATCTTGGCGAGTTGCTGAAATAGTTGCAGAATTTCATTCGTAGGATGGAGTGCACAGACTCGTGCCAGCTTCTCGGTGTGCTCCGGGTTCAATTGTGAAAGACGTGCCCTCGCAGAGATCTGTAGGTCCTTACTGAATACATCTGGATGATGCATCACCAAGTGAGCCTTCACGAGCTCCTGATTGGCGTGCACTTGCGCAACCATGGTCCCGGGACGGTTGCGATACAAGAACAACGGTTTCCCCAGATGCTGAGAGCGGAACCCTTTCTTGGCCGCGGAGAGCCAGAAGCTCCAATCTTCTGCGCCAAGATACATGGCCGGGGAATATCCGCCGACCGTCTCCCACACCGTACGTCGATAGAGAGAACAATAATCGTGCACATTACTCTGAAGCAGTCGCTCTAATGTGGAGCTATCCTTGCGATGGATATGCGACGCCTCACCGAAGTTCTGCTCGTCCACATAGACGATAGCAATATCCGCATGCTGATCGAGAACTGACACCGTTTCTTTCAAGTAGTCGGGATGCAATCGATCGTCGGCATCGAGCGGAAGCACATATGATCCCTGAGCGGATCGGATTCCAGCATTCCTTGCATCCGCGAGACCGCCGTTCGTCTTACGAATGAGACGAATACGATACGTTGGATATTGTTCAATCAGTTGAGCCGCAACTGCTGCCGTGTCGTCAGGACTTCCATCGTCGACGATCAAGCATTCCCAATCGCCATAAGATTGCGCGATGACGCTTGTCACTGCATCCGCGAGAAAATGTGCTTGCTGATAACAAGGAATGAGGATCGAAACCTTTGGGACAGCTCGGGGCCTCTCACTGCCGATCTCAGAAGGCCGCACTTCTGAAGAGTGGTTCATGGTCAATGCGTGAGACGTGTTCGGGAGTCGTCCGTTACCCAATAGAGTCGTCTCACTACTCGGCTCGTTTGCGGTCGCGACGTCTATGCGACGACGTGCCTTCAATACAGCGCTGAGTTGCAAGTCAGCGAACGTTGGTTCTCCCTGGATGGTCGATTGCTCGTTGTCTGAAAATGACGGGACGAACCCCGTGGCAATCCATGCGAGAATCTGTTGTATACGCTTTTCAGCCGTATGATGGCAGAGCATTTTTCGATTCGCGTTCCGCGCCAACTCGTACGCGTATTCTTTCTGCCCGAGTACTGATACGATGCGCTGAGCCAACGTTCCCGGATCATCTTTCGGAAAGAGTAATATGTCTTTGCCTTCTTCAAACAAGGCGCGATTACGGGGACGATTCGTAATATCCCAGGAAATGACCGGTCTTCCCGCTGCCATTGCCTCATATACACGGCCGCCATATCCCTTTTGAAACCCCGGTAAATTGACGATGCACGCCCATTTCCTCAGGTTCTGCATCCATTGGGTAAATTCAGCCAATCGCACGCGTTGCAGATCGGATACATATTTCGGCAATAGGGCCTCTACGGCATCAGGGTCGCACGCTAACAGCTCAGCCGCCGTCAACTGCAACTGATCAAAGAGCTGCTGAATCGTAGACGGCGAAGAGCTGGGGGAAACCAACACACCTTTCAGCCCGGGATGATCGAGCCATGATTGGCGATGGCCGTAGGGTGTGCCGTGAAACGCCGCCACGCCATGTACTGGATGCTTGTCCGGAGGATCGATAAAGCGTTCCGGAACAAATGCAGGGCACCAGAATGCGGGTATTTTCCCCTTCGCATTGATTGAAGCTGCATCGACCTCATCAACCACAACCGCATGAGTCATATACGCGAGCTGGGCTTCGGCCACCGACGCCCGCTTGGCCGTGATCGGTGAAAAGCGCCGCTCATCTTGAGTATATGAGAGCGATTCCATCACGAACCCCACACGAACCGGAGCCAGCGACGCAATCCATTCGAGAAGTCGACGATCATATTCACAATGGACTAACCATACCCACACTAGGTCGAACTGCTTACCACGACACAATCGCTCAGCGTACTGCAACCAGTTCGCGTCGGCCGACGAGGACGATGGCGGGATAGCCGGAATCGTCAGACACTCATACCCATTTGCCTCGAGCCCTTCTTGAATCGCAAAATGCGCTGGATACGTCCAAGCGCGAGCTTGCTTCCACGTTGGAAACTCCAACTGCAAGAGGAGAGCATGCTTGGTCGAGCGTGGTGTCATGATACGTAGAATGCCTTTCTACCCGATAGTTAACCGTTCGGGTTCGTGGGATGGCCGAAATGTCCGGCCGGCGCCGCTGCCGCTCTCGACGCGGAAGCGATGGTCAACAGCGGCGCCGCGCTGCTCGATCCGGCCGGACCGACCCCCGCAGGCTGCGCGCTCAGGGCGGGTTCCTGTATACGGCTGAAGGCCCCGTCTCCCAGGCTGATGAGCTGTTCCTGCGATGCTCGCCCCGAAGCCGCGAACAGCTTTTTAGAAAGGAGGCGTGCCACGCGGACCAGCATGAGCGAGCCCCCGATGACCCCGTGTTTTTGCAGCATGGGTATCCAGCGCCAGGGGGCGGAGTAGATACTCACAAATCCTTCGTTCTGCAGGTCGATCAGGTCATTGGGGGTCAGCTCTCCCACCGTGGTGACGGCCGACCCATACCGTCGATATTCGGAGAAATCCTGCGTCATCAACCGCACGCCTTTTTCGCCGTTCACCGCCAGTTTGTGAAACTCGGTCCCGGGATAGGGCACCGCGATGGCAAAATTCGCCTGTTTGACTTCTCTGGCTTGTCGCAAGAATTTCAACGTTGCCCGGACCGTCTCTCGGGTCTCTCCCGGCAATCCGATCATCACGGAGTTCAACGCCTCGACCCCGTATTTGTTGCAGATGCCGTTCGCTTTCACGTAATGCTCCAGCGGGACCTGCTTTTTCATCGTCTTCCGTATTTCGGGGTCGACCGTTTCGAGCCCGAACGACAGACGGATGAGGCCGCTCTTAACCAACCGGGCGATTACGTCTTCCTCGACGAGGTTCGCCCTGGTACTGCCTTCGAATGTAATCTGCAGACCCTCCCGGTCGATCAAGTCGCAGATCTCCAGAATGTGGTCCTTCCAGAGCGTCATGACATCGTCGACGATGTAAAAATGCCGGGTGCCGAATGTCTCCACGACCTGCTTCATTTCATTCACGACCGATCGCGGAGAGCGCACGCGCATCTCGGTGGTTTTCAGCGCTTCGGAGGCGCAGAAGATACATTTCCAGGGACAGCCGCGCATGGTCTGAATCGATGTGAACGGCAGACGGCCGCGTAGCGTACCGAGTTTGTAACGGGACATCGGCAGTCGATGTCGCGCAGGAATCGGCAAGGCGTCGAGATTCGTGATGTCCTCCGGCTGACCGGTGGAGACCACCTCACCGTCACGCCGATAGATGATCCCGGCGACCGACGACAGGTCCTTGCCCTGTTCATAGGCGTTCAGGAATTGGGGCCAGGACTCCTCCGCCTCCCCGATGAAGGCATAGTCGAAGGAGCTCAACAGCGCCTGCTCCTTCATGATGGTGATATGAGGGCCGCCCACGGCGATGGGAATGTCCGGAGCCAGGCGCTTGATGCCTTCGGCCACGGTTTTGCTCAGATGAAAAAACGGGCTCGTCGCCGTGAAGCCGATGAGATCCGGCTTCATCGCGACCGCCCGCTGGACCATGTCGTCCAGCGAAACCTGCTCGGATTCGCCGTCGAGGATCGTGACGTTGTGGCCGTGGCGTTCCGCAATCGCGGCCAACAGCGCGAGGTTCAACGGCGGCCAGGTCGAATTCCGGCGGGCGAAATGGCCGAACAGTCCGTAGGCCCCGGTCCATGTGGGATACAACAACAAGACGTTCATACATCACCTCACGTGAGCGACCACTGATCCATCATCGACTCAACAGACCCAGCGCACTTTGACGGTCCACCCGTTACGGCTGTGACCGATCGTTCCGGCGAACGACGTCTGGGTATTCCGGGTTCATCCACCCTTCGGCCGGCTCGATGACCATGTTGGCGCGGAATTCTTCACGAGGCAGATAGGGATACATATCTTCAATCGGCGTCTTCCATCCGAAGATTCTTGGCTCGTAGGTGTGGAATTCATGCATGTCCACATCACAGACCACGGGGCCGTCGAACCGGAGCACCTCGTCGATCTTGGCGTCCATCTCGGCATGGTTCGCGATGGCGACAGTCTTGATGCCGTAAGCGTGCACGATCTTGAGAAAGTCCGGCGGGTTGTACCCTTTCGGTCCGCAGGCTTCTGCGCGGCCCTGAAAGTTCGTCTCTTGATAGGCCTTGGTGATTCCATAGATGTGGTTATTGAGAATGAAGGTCTTCACCTTCACGCCGTAATTGATGAATGTCTGCAGTTCCTGCGGATTCATGTTGAATCCGCCGTCACCGATCGTGCAGACGACTTGACGGCTCGGCGCGGCAAACCAGGCGCCCATCGCTCCGGCAAACGAGAACCCCATCGGCGAGTTGCCGTTGTTGGTCAGGTTTCTCTGGCCATACTTCGTTTCAAACGCATGGTTGCTGACGACGATATTCCCGCCGCAGTCCCCGACCAAAATATCCGTGGCACCCATCTTTTCCGAAAGGCGACGCATGAAGGCATAGGGGTGGACCCGCTCACGCTGGTCGAAGAACTCGGGCCGGACCGGGTCGTACTGGCGTTTCCACTCCATCACCCGTTCTGTCCACCCCGAATAATCAGGCAACGGTTTACTGCGACGATCCAGGGCGATCAAGAGGCGCTGAGTGAACACTTTCGCATCGCAGAGAATGTTCACATCGAACGGTACCTGCTGAAACTTCCGCTGCACCATCGCCGGGTCAATTTCGACGAGATACTTCTTGGCCTGGCGCGCAAAGCTTTGGACGTTGCCACCGGTGATGCGGCCGGAGATTCGGCTGCCGATCGACAGCAGCAAGTCACTGTTTTGAATGCCGAAGTTGCGGCCGGCTCCCCCGTACGTCCCGACCCGTCCGCCGTAATTTTCGTAGTCCGAGCTGATCACGTCCAAGGCGTTCCAGGTCGGAAAGCAGGGCACGTTCAGCCGCCGCCCCAAGGCGCGTACATCATCCTGGGCATTCGCGAGCCGCACGCCGCCGCCGACGAGAATGACCGGTCGTTCAGCATGTTGGAGTTCTGCGATGAAACGGGCGATCTGCTCATCGACCACGGTCAGGTCGAAGCTTGCGGCGGCGGGAGGCTCAAACCCGATGAGCTGCTTGGCATCGATCAGTGCCTTTTGGACATCAAGGGGAATATCCAGCAGCACCGGTCCCGGACGTCCTTCCTGACAAAGCCACAGCGCCTTCTCCAATTCATATCGCACGTCTTCAGGCTTGACGATCATCTTGGCGTACTTTGTGACCGGAGCCGCCATGGCGACGATGTCGGTCTCCTGGAATCCGATCTGGCGAATGGCAGGATCGGGCCGGAGAAACCGGGAGTTGATCTGGCCTGTCAGAAACACGCAGGGCACGGAGTCGTAAAAGCAGTTACCCATCGCCGTGAGAAGATTCATCCCGCCCGGTCCGCTCGTGGCGATGGCCACACCGGGGACACCCTTCACCTTGGCATAGGCCTCGGCGGCAAACCCGCCGGCCTGCTCATGCATGACGGCGACGTATTCCGTGGCGGCGGTGCGGGTGAACGCATCGATGAGGTCGCCGTTTGCGGCGCCGTAGACCACGAACATCTTGTCGATTCCCCGTTCCGCTAATGTATGGATGATGAAATCCGCAACCTTGATCATGACCGTTCCTTTCCCCTCTTGCCCGCTAGGCAGCTGCATTCGTGGCCTCATCCTGATACCGGCGCCGGACCTGGCGTCGGCACATGTCCGCCACGTGTGTAGCGACGTGCGGTCCGAACGTGCGGTGCAACATGTTCAGATACTGCGGATGCGTGAAATACTCGATGAAGGCCCGATCGCGGAATGCCAGGACCTGCGTCGCCGTGAGATGGTCGGTCGGTAAGGGACGGCAGTCGTAGGCATGCTGCGCGTACCCGATCCATCCGGGGCCCCCCTGGTCATCGGGCAACGCCCACTGTTTCTGCTTCGCCTGTGTGTAGAGCGGTGAACCGGGGTAGGCCATTGCACAGTAGAAGTTGGCCCACTCCGTATTGAGCGTGAGGGCCAGGTCCAACGTGGCGCGCATGCTCTCCATCGTGTCGTCGGGCAGGCCGAAGATATAGTTGGCCGCCACATGAATGCCGTACGAGCGGATCTTGTCGACCGTGGCCACAATGTCCCGTTCGCCGAAGCGGCCTTTTTCGACGCCGTCGCGGACATGCTGGCTTCCGGATTCGATGCCGAGCCCCAGCCAGGTAAATCCCGCCCGCGCGAGTTTCGCCAGCACTTCATCCTGGACCGTGTCTACACGGGCGTAGGCCCAGATATTGAGGCGGTACCCCCGCTCGATGATGCGATCGCAGATGCCGATCACATGCCGTCGATTCAGCACGAACATTTCATCGGGGATCTTGATGTTGCTGATGCCATAGTCCCGGACCAGCCGGTCGATCTGACCGATCACGTTGTCCGGGCTCCAGGTCCGGAACATCGGAGTTCCAAACGGCGAATTGATGCAGCAGAAAGAGCAGGTAAACGGGCAACCCAAACTGGTCTGGAGCGACGCATACGGTGCGCGCGCCTCCAGGTTCCCAAAACAGTGCCAGTTGTGCGCGCGATATCGGGTCATATCGAGGAGATCCCAGGCCTGCCCCGGCAACTCGCGATCCAGATTCGTCAGCAGTTGGGCCGGGGCATTCCCGACCGGCTCCCCCTTCTCCATGTGCCAGAGGCCGGGAACCTCGCGAAGCGAATGTTGCGGCGCGCGTAAGGCAATCACCAGGCCGAGAATCGTGGAAGGGCCTTCTCCCTGACAGACATAGGTATACGGCTCTTCCAACAGGGTCCGTTTCGGCAGTGCCGAGGGGTGCGTGCCCATGACGAGCGTGGGAATATCGGCCAGCGTATTCAGGATTTCGCACACCTTCCGGCCGGCGGGCATACATTGTGTGGAGGCGGACGGTTGCTGCCCATAGATCACGAAGACTGCCAGTCTCGGCGCGATGACGGCGATCCGCTCCGCCGTCTGCTGGTGGTTCAACCCCTCCGCCTCGGCATCCAGGATGGCAACGGAGCAGCTGTGTTGTCGCAAGAACGTCGCGATCAAACCAGACCACACCGGCGGTTCAATGGCGGCCAGATCGCGGCTCAGGTCCTGATAGACCTGCACCCGGCTGGGCGGAGTGACCAGCAACACGTCAAGCGGCTTGGACACGGCAACCTCCCAGTTGTTGCGCAAAGGCGATCGTGCGGGACAGACCTTCGTCCACATCCTCTTCCTGCCCGCACACGGCAATGCGAATGAACGACGCATAGGAGTCGCCGAAGCTACGTCCCGGGGTGACCGCCGTCTGGTGATCGTCCAGCAGTCGCCGGCAAAAGGTCAGGTCATCGAGCCCGGTGCGCGCGATATCGACAAACAGATAGAACCCGGACTCCGGCTTGTGGCAATGCAGGATGCCGGATCGATTGATGCGATTGTGGCAGGATCCGATCAGCCTGGCGCCCCGTGCTCGAACCTCGCTCGCATAGGTATCGAGCACCTTCATGCCGGCGAGGCAACCCAGTTGAGTGAACAGGGGGAGACAGGAATAGAGGGTCGAATTAGAGAGCGCGAGTTTCGCCGCCACGGCCTCATGGGCGCAGGCATATCCGGTGCGAAATCCCGGAATCGAGCACACTTTTGAAAAGGACGACATCGCCACGACATATCCGGCTTGCGCCGAGGCGAGGGTACAGAACGAGCCATCGAAGGTCAGATCGGCGTAGGTTTCATCGCTCAACAGCCAGATCCCCGCCTCTTCACAACGCTCCGCAAGCGCGCGCAGAATCATCGGATCGTAGAGGGCCCCCGTCGGGTTGTTGGCATTGTTGACGACGATCGCCCTTGGCTGGGCAGCCAGCGCGTCATCGATAGCCTGTCGGGTCAGTCGAAATCCATCGCGCTCAGAAAGCGGCACCGGCGTGACCTGAAGTCCCTGATGCGCTGCAGCGGCCCAGTACGAGGGGAACGCCGGCGTGAACAGCACCACGCGGTCGCCGGGGTTGCAGGTGATGTCCAGAAACTGGTGAATCAGGAGATTCGCCGGGCTGATCACGACCTGGGAATCCGTCAACGCCTGGCCCGTCAACGAGGTGTATCGAGCCGCCAAGGCGACGCGTAATTCCTTCACGCCGGCCATCGGCGCGTATCCCAGTTGTTTCTCGCGAAGCGCCTGGACGGTGCCGTCGACGATCTCATCGGGCGGAGCCATGCGGGGACTACCGAGTTCCAGGTGATAGATGCGGTGCCCCTGCCGCTCCAGCGCTTGAGCTCGATCCATGACCCGAAACATCTCCTGCCCGATCAGGCGCTCACCCCGCGCTGAAAATGCCAATCGGCTCGGTATCTGTGACGCCGGGACTGTCTGATGAGCCATTACAGCAGCGATCCTTGTTCCTGATTCATGGACATGACCGGATAATGGACCGACGGATCTTTCCAGACTTCGCGAAAATGCGCGAGACGTTCGGGGGTGCCGATGTCGTACAGGGGGCTGGCGGTGACGAATCCATAACACGGTTCGGTGATCAGCAGCGGAAGTAACTCGCGCTCCAGAGACCAGGAATGACGCTTCGGAAACAACGCTTCGACGGTTCGATCGAACAAATAGATGCCGGCGTTGTGATAGCCCGTCATTCTGCGGCGCGGCTTCTCCACCATGGACAGGAGGCGGTCGTCCTCCCCTAACGTGACGGCTCCGGTATCGTCCCTGGTGTCGGCTTGCGTGACCGCGATCGTCACGCGAGCGCGTTTACGGGTATGGAACTGCAGGAGTCGCTCCGGATCGAGCTCACAGAGGGAGTCTCCGTTCAGCACCAAAAAGGGAGTGCTGCGAACGAGTTTCATGGCTTGTGCGACCGCTCCGCCCGTTCCCAGCGGAGTGGGGTCGCGGACGAACAGCGTTTCATACCCGCCGCGATGGCGCCCGAACCAATCCTCGATCATGTCGCCCTTATATCCAGTGCTGAAAATGAATCGACGGGCGCCGTGCCGCAGGAAATGTTCGACGAGGCACGCCACAAACGGGCGGCCATGAATCTCCGCCATCGATTTCGGGCGATCCGCCACGACCGATTGCAGACGTGTGCCGAGTCCCCCGCATAGAACGACCACATCGCAGTCCGCGAACCGGCCCATTGTCACGCCGCCTTTCCGAGTAACGCGGCCTTCAATTGGGAGGCCGTATCAGCCGAGTGTTGCGCCCACACGTCGTCGAGCATGAGATGATCTTCCTGATAAAACACGATCTGTGTCCCAAGACCTTCAAACTTAAACGGAACCTGTAACAATCCGGGCAGGGCCAGGCGAATCCGCTCATGGTCCTCCGGCTTGGCAAAGAGGAGCATGAACCCCCCGCCTCCGGCGCCCAACAACTTTCCGCCCAGTGCGCCGGCCGCTCTCGCCGCCGTGTAAATCTCGTCGATGGCCGGAGTCGTGATCCGTGACGTCAGGCGGCGCTTGAGCATCCAGCCTTCATGGAGCAAGGTTCCAAACGCAGCCAGATCTCCAGCGCCGGTGAGAATTGCGATGCCCTCCTCGACCATCTGCAGCATGGCAAACAGTTCGGCTGTGCGTTGTTTCGTGCGATCGATCTGCTCGCGCGCCACTTCCGAGGCAATTCGGGAGAAGCCCGTGAAGTAAAGTTGCAGGTGGCTCTGGAAGGCGGCAAGCCGGTCGGGCTGCATAATGATGGGGGTATGGCCGATCTCTCCGTTCGGAAAAAACGTGGCCTTGCAGAGGCTGCCATGCGCCGCGAGGACCTGATCCTGACACCCGACGGCCTCGCCCAGCACGTTCTGCTCGACGTGGATGGCCGCTTGGGCCAGCTGGTCCTTGCTGGGCATGATGTGCTGAAGCGCGTACAACGTATGGAGGAGGCCGACCGTGAACGACGAGCTCGATCCCAGTCCCGTGCGTGCCGGCAGGTCTCCGTCATGGTGAATCTCCAGACCGTCGTTGATGTTGAGATATTTCAGGACTCCGCGCACGGCTGGATGTTCGATATCTTCATGGTTCTTCACCAGCTCGATGCGTGAATAGGCAATGCGCGACCGGTGCTCGAAAAACGGCGGCAGGCGGCGGCAGCTGATGTAGCAATACTTATCGATGGTCGTGGCAAGGACAGCGCCGCCATGTTCACGGAACCACACGGGATAATCGGTGCCGCCGCCGAAGAAGGACATCCGGAACGGTGTTCGACTGATAATCATCGATCCCCTCCCCGTCCACCCGATCCCGAATCAGACATTGGCATACTGACCGGCTTTGATGATCGTGTAACACTTCATCAACTCACGAATGCCGCCTTCCAAGGACCACTCCGGCTTGAACCCGGTTGCCGATAAACGCTGATTGGATACGATATAGTCGCGCTTGTCTGGGTCCTCGCCGATCGGCGCCTCGAACGACACGAAATGCGGAATGAGCGTCTGGATGACCCGGCAGAGTTCGAGTTTCGAGAGGTTGGCATCGTCCAGGCCCACGTTGTACGGACGATCTTTCATCTCGTCGAAGTGATCGATGGCATGCAGAAACGTCCGGACGACGTCCCGGATATGGATGTAGTTGCGTTTGCAATGCCCTTCGAAGACGACGACGGCGCGATCCTGCACGGCGCGCCAGACGAAATCGTTGACCAGCAGATCCATGCGCATTCTCGGCGACACGCCGAACACCGTGGCCAGACGCAACGTGATGGCGTTTCCCCGATCCAGCACCACCCGCTCGGCTTTGACTTTCGTTTCGCCATAGAGGCTGATGGGGCGTAGCGGCGACTCCTCCGTGCAGGGCACTCCCGGTTGCCCGATGCCATAGCCGCTGTTCGTGACGGGAAAAATGATCCGCTGCCGTGGAGAGGAGAGCTTGCACAAGAGCTGAACGGCCTCGAAATTCACCGTATAGGCTCCGACGCGATCACGGTCACAGAGCGGTGCCCCGACCAGCGCGGCAAGCGGAATGATGATGTCGGCCGTTCGCAAGAGATCGGTCAACACGCGTTCGTCCCGGCAATCGCCCCGCACCACCTGGAAACCCTCCTCGCCGCAACAATCCATCAAACTGTTTTGGCGATACATGAAATTATCCAGGACGGTGACCTTGTAACCACGATCCAATAAACGTTTGCTGAGCACGGAGCCGAGATAACCGGCGCCGCCGGTCACGAGCACATGGGTCGAGGCTGTCGTCATGATCGAACAAGCTCCCCTGTGAATACATAGCTGCTGAAATACAACAATGCCGTCACGCGGCCTCCAGGACAATCCGTGCGATGTGAGCCACATCCTGTTCGTTCATGGAGGCGTGATTGGGCAGGAAGAAGCCGCAATGATGGACGCGGTCCGCCACAGGGAAGCTGGCCTTCCCGTAGCGGTTCATCCAGAAAGGATGGAGCCCTAGATTGCCGGCGGAGAAGATTCTCGTTTCCACTCCTTCTGCGACCAACGCCAGGACAATTCGACGACGTTGCTCCGTCGAATCCGCCAGCAACCCGAAGGAGATGCTGGCGACCTTGCTCCCGTTCGGCGGGCGCTGAGTATAGAACCGCCCACCCAAGTGCTGCAGGTACCGTTCATGATTGGCCTGCCGTTGCCCGGTCATCCAATCCAGTTTGTGCAGTTGCTCGATGCCGATAAAGGCATTGAGATCCGTCGAGCGGAGATTGAAGCCCGGCTCGTAAAACACGAAGGGCGAGTGGAAATCGTCGACCTGGTATTGTGTCACCAATGTCTGATGACTGGTCTGGTCAAGGTCCTTGCTCCACCCGTGGCTGCGCAGCATCAGGAGCATGTCCGCCAGCTGCTTGTCGCTGGTCGACACCATGCCGCCTTCGATCGTGGACATCTGATGGCCGAAATAGAAGGAGAAGCTCGCCATATCGCCGAATGTCCCGATCTTCTTACCGCCATATTCCGCCCCGATGGCGGCACAGGCATCTTCGAGCAGGTAAAACCCGTACCGGTCCTTCAGTGTCTGCAGTTCCTGCATGCGATGCGGGACGCCGAGAACTTGAACGAGTAACACCGTCTGCGCGTGATGGCGTTGTAGGAGGTCTTCCAGATGATTCAGGTCGAGGCCGAAGGTGTCAGGATCGGCCTCGCACATGATGGGTGTGAAGCCGAATTGAATCGCCGGGGCGATCGACGTCACCCATCCGACACTCGGGACGATCACGTTCGTGTTGCGCAGCTTGCCGGAGCGCAGCAGTGCGTAATACATCAACAGATTGGCCGACGAACCGGAGTTGCAGTGTACCGAATAGGGACGCCCCAACCATTCCGACCATTGGCGTTCAAAGTCGAGGGTCACCGCGCCTTTGGTGAGGCGAGGATAGGTCCGCAGCCACTCGATCAGATGGTCGATATCCTGCCGGTCGATCGTATCCTGCGCGAGACACCAGCGAGGATTGAGCTTGGCACTCTGTGCATGAAGCGTCATGATTGTCGTCCCTCTTGCTCCCGAACATGGCCTGCGTCCCTCACGAGACGAGGTGTGGCAACGGGATACCAATCAAGATGTATGCCACTGACGTGTATGGCGGGAGGAATTGAAACGACGGGATTTTCGGACTTTGAGAAGGAGTGGCGGCACCGGACCGGGCAAAAACTTCCCAGTCATCGGCAACCGCTGCAGTCTAGGCGGACTCGAAGGTATGTTTTCGATGCACGAAGGATTCAAGCGCGTTCCGCACCGATCCTCCCCAGCCCCGGTACTCGATCGTTTCTTTGCCGTCGAACCGGAACTCCAGGCCTAGATGCGTCCCATCGGCCAGCGGTGACAGGTTTCGGACGACCCCTGTCAGATTGTTGACGTGTCCGGTGCCGGTGATTTCAAACTCAACACGCAGAGCCATCCCGGGGTAAAAGTCCTGCACCGGGCGTTGAATAAGCACGGCGCAGCCGGAGGCACTCAAGTCCTTCAGCAGCCCGCCGATGCGGATCGGGGGTTCATTTGGCAGGTTGGATGCGAACTCCTGCACGACCGACAGGACAATCGGCTCCCGGGCCGATACCCGCCCGTGCTTCCGGAGCGGCACCTCTTCCAACTCGGAGGGAAATGCGAGCAGTAGAAACGGGAAGGGCTGCATCTGCGCTTCCAGGACCTCCGTGCGATATCCGATCATGTTTCCTTCATGGATGTACCGCAACAGGCAGAGCGTTCCTCTCACGCAGGGAATCGGCTGCCCCAAATGAAACGGCCATTCACAGACGATCCAGCTCCGGTGTTTCCACCCCAGGACTGATGAGCCGTATTGCCCGCGCGTGTCGTCCTGCGGCACGCTGAGCTGAAGCGAAAGTCCGACCGACAGAAACGAGGACGGATGACGATGAATGACCAGTTCGCTCATGGGCTCTTCCCTCCCGCCTGCCGGCCCGTAGACGCACCCTCGTCAGCTCTATCGGTCGCCTTCCGCAAGACCTGAAGGAACCGGTGGATCTGTGTTGTCGCACAGAGGTAAAGACCGGCCTCTGATCAACCGATATGAACTCTACAGCATAGATGAAACGCCGGAAACACTGCGCTCAATTCAAGGCGTGCTAAGCAGTAGGTACAGCTCTGATATGGCTTCGACAAAGCACATCTCCATCGATCAGCTCACCGTCGGCATGTTTATCGCCGGTTTGGATCAGCCTTGGTACCGTACCCCGTTTCTCCTCCATAAGTGGTTGGTTTCAAATCCCGACGACATCGTGCAACTCAAACGCCATGGCATCCTCGTCGTCACCATCGATACTGACCGCGGGTTGGACGTCGGGGCTGCCACCCCGCCTGCGCCGCCCACGGTGCCTCCTCCGGATGAACCGCCGCCGGTCAGCGATGAAGCCGTCGTGCCACAGGAAAGCGAGCAAGTCCCACAGGCCGCAGTGGCTGCCGCGGCCTATCGGGAAAGCATGGCCGCCGTGGAACGCGTCTTCAGTGACCTCGAAGCGGGTAACCCGCCAAAGATCGCGGCCCTGAAGCCGATCGTGAGCCGGCTCCTGGAGCAGATTGTGGCACAGCCGGAAGCGATGCTGATCCAGTTCTGTCTGGACAAAGTCCGACGATTTGACGCCACCCTCGCCAGCCATGGCATGGATGTCTGCGTGCTCACTCTCATTCTGGCGGTGGAAAACGGCTGCGCGGAAGCCGATCTGGAAGCACTGGGGTTGGGAGCGTTGCTTCACGATATCGGTTATGTGCGGCTCCCGCGCAACCTGTATCGAAAAACCACTCCGCTGACCGATCAGGAGCAGGTCCTCATGAAACAGCACCCGCAATTGGCGGCTACCGTACTCGCTCAAGTGGGCGCGATCCCCGATGCGGTCTCCCGCATTATCTTGCAACATCATGAATATCAAGACGGGAGCGGGTTTCCTCAACGCCTAAAGCAGGAGGGTCTCTCCGCCCTGGCGCAACTGGTGGGTTTGGCGGACAGCTACGACGACTTAGTCAGCGCGCGACATGGGCGTCCGCCCCTGCTGCCGCACGACGCGATCCGGCAGCTCTTCGTGCTGGGGGCGAAAGGCCGGTATGAGAAGACGCTGGTGGAGGTCGCCATCAAGGCCTTGGGCGTCTACCCTCTCGGGAGTCTCATCAAGCTGAATACCAATGAATGCGCATTGGTCGTGGGTCTGAATCATGAAGACCGGTTGAGACCACGTATCCGGATAATCAAGGGAGCCGAAGGGCAGAGTCAGCAGGACCTCTTCGAAGTCGACCTGCAAAACCAACCGCCCGACCAACCGACCCGCACCATTCTTCGGGCATTGGATCCAAAGCTGGAACAGGTCGATCTCCCGCACTACCTTGAACCTGCCGTGGGTGCTCGCTCGTGACGAACCATCCGCAGCATCCACGCACGCTGCACCCCCAACACGCAGCCGGCTTGTCCGTCCCACCGGAGGTCTTAAGCCTGCTGTGGGATGCGGTACCGCTCGGAATCTTTCTTCTGGGTGCCGAGCAAACCGTTATTTTCGCGAATCGGACCGCTGCTCGTCTGTTCGCGCGATCTCCGGCGGCCTGTGCCGGACACGCGCTATCGGATCTTCTCGGTCAGCGGCTGGATCTGAGCGACTCGCTTCGAGCCACGGGGATCGTGAAACTGCCGGACGGGCGGTTTTCCCCCGCCGGCCAGGCGGCCAGTGACGATGAGAGCGACACGGGCCATTCCACTGTGATCGAATGGCAACACCTTCGCATCTCCGGAATTCCTTCGGTCGCTACGTTGATGACCTTGCGCGATGTGTCACGCGAAGTCGAGTTGGAGAAAGACCGTGATCGTCTGGCCGAAGTGGCCGAGGAGAGTCCCTATCCGATCGTGGAAATCGATCGGCACGGAAATCTGGTCTATGCGAATCCGGCCATGGCAGACGTACTCGGTCGCTTCGGATACGACCTCGCAGGAAAGCCGGAGATTCTTCCGGACAACCTCCCCGCTCTTGTCGCGACCTGCTTACTGGAAGGACGAACCCTGACGTCCCAGGATGTCGTGAGAGGCGAGGCCTGTTATAGCTGGACTCTCTGCCCGGTCCCCGGACACGGCCTCGTGCGGGCGTTTGCCATCGATCTGAGTGAAGTGCATGCGACTCACCGGGCACTCAACGAAACCGCCGATCGCCTCCGCGAGAGCAACCGCCAGTTGGACCAGGCACTTCAGCAGGCGCAGACCGCAGCACGGGCGAAGTCGTCGTTTCTAGCGATGATCACGCACGAATTGCGCACGCCGATGAACGGCGTGATCGGGATGGCGAGCTTGTTGCTGGAGACTCCGTTGACCGAAGAGCAACGGTCATTCACGAATACCATTCAGCAATGCGGAGAAGCGCAACTCTCACTGATTAACGATGTGCTTGAATGCAGCAAGATCGAGGCGGGCAAGCTGGAATTGGAGCACCTCGATTTTCATCTGCGTACGACCGTTGAAGACGTGTTGTCTCAGTTCGCGGAACGGGCTCAGCGTAAGGGCCTGGAGATTACGGGCCTCGTGCATGCCGCCGTGCCGAACGCGTTACGAGGCGACCCCGGACGGCTGCGTCAGGTGCTGACGAACTTCGTAGGCAACGCCATCAAGTTTACCGAGTGTGGAGAAGTGACGTTGCAGGCCTTTCTGGAGCGCGACTCCCCGTCCGAGGTCATCATCAAGTTCGAGGTGACGGACTCCGGCATCGGCATCAGCGAAGACGTGCAGTCGCGGCTGTTCCAGGCCTTCACCCAAGCCGACAGTTCCACCACCAGGAAATACGGGGGGACGGGACTGGGGCTTGCCATCTCCAAACAATTGGTGGAACTCATGGGCGGTCAGGTCGGGCTACGCAGCCAACCGGGCCAGGGCACCACGTTCTGGTGCACGGCGAGATTTCAGAAGCAGGCCGTCTGTGCGCCGGCGATCGTTCCTTCGGTCGAGTTGAGCGGTCGCCGCATTCTGATCGTGGACGACAACGAATCGAATCGCACCATTCTTCATCATCTGGTATCAGGCTGGGGGATGCAGGACGGCCAGGCGCGTCATGCCGATGAAGCCATTCTCATGCTCGAACAGGCTGCCGCACAGGGCCGGCCCTACGATGCGGCGGTGCTCGATATGCTGATGCCGGGGAAAGATGGACTTCAACTGGCCCAGGAGATCAGAGCCCACCCTCAGGGTGCCGGGGTTCGCTTGATCGTCTTGACCTCCCTGATCCAGCCCGGGCATGCCGAACGAGCACGGCGCGCAGGCTTTACGGCCTACCTGACGAAGCCTGTACGCCATGACCAGCTTCAGGGCTGTCTCCGCGTCGTGTTTGGCCTGCAAGGACCGGCCGCCACCAACGCTCCGGGGGTGGCGACGGGACCGACAATTGTCCCGACATTGATCACCCGCCACACCTTGGCTGAACAGCGTGCCCGCCCGCGTATCCTCGTTGCAGAAGACAATGTGGTGAACCAGAAGCTGGCCGTGCGTATGCTTGACCGCCTCGGATATCAGCCGGACATCGTATCCAACGGTCAGGAAGCCGTGGCGGCGTTTGAACGGGGTCTCTATGCCGCCATCGTGATGGACTGTCAGATGCCGACGATGGATGGATATGAGGCGACCCGCCGCATTCGCGAACAGGAGCAAAATCCCGTCGCATCCGGCACTCGCGCTCATATCCCCATCATTGCCCTGACGGCGAACGCCATGCCGGGAGATCGCGAGCGCTGCAAAGCCGCCGGTATGGATGACTATCTCTCCAAACCGGTGAAGACGGACGATCTCGGTCGACTCTTGCAGCGATGGGCTCCCCTCGCAACACCGGACCATGCGCCGGCCCCGACGCCTCCGCGTGAAATGTCGAAGACCGATGCCCGCGTGTTCGACGCGAGCACGATGCTGGTCAATATCGGCGGCGATGTGGATCTGTTCGATCAGTTGATTCGTCTGTTCTTGGAGCGACACGGGATAATGGTCCAGGAGATCGAAGCGGCCGTCAAGCAGGCCGACGGCGTCGCTCTTGAGCGGGCGGCTCATAGCCTCAAAGGCACGGCAGGCAACTTGTGCGCACCGGAAGTGGTGCTCCTGGCAAGTCAGTTGGAGGCCAACGGACGTCTCGGGACGCTCGCCGAAGCCCCTGCCCTATTCTCCCAGCTCGAACGTACGGTTCAGCAACTCGTCGCCGTACTCGAGCGCCAAATTGCCCCTACCGACCCCGCTCAGTCCCGTTAGTCGATTCAGCGTACGTCGGAAAACCGCAGTGCGTTTGCCGGCAGGCTGCGAAAACAGTCCGGCAGCGGCGTTCTCGATATTCGTGAATCGTGAAGCGGATCTCGTCGGGCTCAGAGCGTATGGCTGAGAGTAGAGCCCCCCACTCTCGATTTCTTATCAGCCGCGAGGAGCTCTATCTCAGACACTCTTTTCTACGGATGAGCGACGAAGGACGTTTCACGTACGACGGACCGGGAGGAAGGCCTTTGTGCGCGTTCTGCCGGTTATTGTCATACCGGCAGCGGCACGCTGAGCCTGGTGTGCAAATGAGTCATGTGTGATTTAGCGGGCTGTCGCCTGAAGCGGAGCCGCCGGAGACGGGCGTTGTGCGGGTGCGGCGGAAAAGAGAGGATATCGAGTCGGCCATTCCTCCGAGAGGACCAATTGCTTGCAGAGCCTGGTCCGGTGATTCATGACCAGCGGTCCCCGTAAATTGGCCGTCACGGCAGTGGGATCGTCTGAGGGAATGGTCAAGATAGTGACGACGGACAGTTCATCGCTGTCCTGCTTTTGAATTTCGATGAGCGCATCCAGTGAGACCTCGATCTGGTAATCGGGCTTGAAGAAGGCCGGGTCCAGGATGACGAAAGCCAGTTGCGGTTCTTCGACACATTGCAGCCACTTGAACGGGGCCTCGGTATCGTGGTCGAGCAGCACGTACTTGCTCCACTCCGGAAAGCCGAGGATGCCCGATGGAAATACCAGGAGCGTGTTGTCATGTACCTCAAAATTCCCGAATCTGGTCGACCGACACTTCATGACGCTTCCTCAACCTCCCCGGCGCCCTGTTTTGTTCGACAATTGACGAAAGGCCTCCAACGGAATAACCCCAGGCCCGGCGGCAATGCGATTTTCGTCCTGGATCCTCGCATGCACCTCATCGCGATGCACTTGCACATTGGGCGGGGCTTCGATCCCGAGCCGAACCTGGCCGCCTTTGATGCCGAGCACCACGATGCGAACATCGGGCCCGATGGTCACGCCTTCTCCCCGGCGTCGCGTTAAGACCAGCATACAAGCCTTCCTTGGCGTGTGAATACGAGTACATGGATATATCGGTTTCGATAAAGGTGAACTTGAGCGTCGATCAGCGGAGATAGTTGATCAACGACGAGTCAAAAATTTTGGTGAAGGTTTCACTGGCGGCCTGCACGGCAACTTCCTGGAGACGGAGTTGGGTAATGGCTGTTGCGAGGTCCGCATCCTGATTGTCCGAGATGGATTTTGTGATGGTCAAGGTGGCCGTATCCAAGGCGTCGTGTGTGACCTGGAGGCGGTTGGCCAGCGCGCCGACGGTGCCCTGCACATCGCTGATTTGAGCCGTCGCCAAGTCCAGGTTCCCCAGTCCGGCTTGAATGCCGGAGCGATTGTTGCTTTCCAGAGCCGTGAGGAGGTCACGCAGCGAATCGAACATGTTGGTCGTCGATCCGGTGAAGATGCTGCTTCCCGGCACGAGGATCTGCACGGTTTGATTTTCACCGACCGCGATCGATTGGGTCTCGCTGTTGCCCTGATAGGCCACCGTATCCCCTGAGGTGATCGTGAAGGGCTGCACATCCGTTTTCGTCCCTCCGAAGATCGCCTGCCCGGCCACTTCCGTGTTGCCCAGTTGAACCAGTTGCCGCTGAAGCTGCCGGACCTCTTTGGCGATGCTCTGACGCCCTTCTGCTGACGTCGTGTCGCTGCTTGCCTGAATGGTCAGCTCCCGCACTCTGGTGATCAGGTTCTGGACCTGTCCTAACGCCTGATCGGCGGCATTCACGCGTGCGGTCCCGAAATTAATATTGCGAACCCACTGCGTCGTTTGCGAGAGCGCGGACTTGTCGAGCACGATCTGTCCGAACGCGCTCGGATCGTCCGATGGATTGGTGACCCGTTTCTGGCTGGAAATCTGTTCTTGCGAGGTGAGCATCTGCAATCGGGAGCGCTGAAGATTGCCGAGCAGGATTCCGTACATTTGTTGGTCGGCGACTCTCATAATGGCGGCTCCCTGTGAGATGAGAAGGCGTTACCGTTTCAGAGTCAGAATCGTCTGCAGCATCTCATCGCTGGTGGTGATGAGTTTCGAGGCTGCCTCGAATGCGCGCTGATACTTCAACAGATTGATGAGCTCTTCATCCATCGACACCCCGGATACTTCCGCCCGGTGCGCCAGCAGCTGATCGTGCAGGATTTCCTGCCCTTGCAGATCGCGCGTGGCCCCCTGCAGGGTCCCGCCGAAGCTGCCGGCCATGGCGCTGTAGTATCCCTGAAAGGTCGTATTACCTAATCCCGCCACCGAGGCCGTTTGCAGATTGCTTAACGCCAGGGCGTTCACATTGTTGCCGGGGACGCCGGCGGCGGTCGATGAGGCCGCGATCTTCTGTCGATCGGTCAGGGCCATGCTGATCGTGCCGGCCGTGGTCCCTGAGGCCGTGAAGAAATCCTGCGTGGTGGATCCATCCAGACCGTATCCCAGGCGATGCTGGGTGTTGACCTGCGAGACGAGTTGAGCCGTGAGGGTATTGAGCGACGTCTGCAGACCGGCTGCGGTCGTGTCACGCGCGTCGATCAATCCCTTGAGGCGACCGCCGCTGATCGCCGACGTGATGTCCGTATTGGGTCCGGTTCCCCCATCGTAGCGCACATCCAGGAGCCCGTTGTTGGCGATGTTTGCAACACCGGTCAGTCTGTAGGCTGTCTTCTCAGCGACCAGTACCTGCCCGATTCCCACGAATACCGTCACCTGTCCGGTTGCGTCTTCAATCGAGGAGATCTCGACCAGGCCGGCAAGGTCGTTGAGAAAGCGACCGCGTTGGTCGCGCAAATCATTGGCCTGCTGGCCGCTGATTTCTGTGAGCTTGATCTGGCTGTTGAGATCGGCAATCTTACTCGCCAGGGCATTGACGTCGTTAATGCCGCTCTGCACCTGGCCGTCGAGGGACGTGCGCTGGGCCGAGAGTTGTGCGTCGGCCTGGTTCAAGAGTTTGGTCAATCCATCGGCCTTGGTCAGCAGCACCGTGCGGGCCGTGAGATCCGCGGGATTGGTGGCGACATCCTGCCAGGCCTTGAAGAATTCATTGAGTCCCGCCGCGATGCCCTGGTCGTTCGCATCGTTGAAGACGAGTTGAATTTGCGAGAGCGCTTTGTGCGATGCTCCGAACTGCCCCACCCGCTCGTTGGAACTCAACAATTGTTGTTCCACGAAGCTATCGACGGAGCGCCGGATTTCGGTGGCCGTGACGCCGGTACCGATCTGACCCGGCTGACCATTCTCGGGCAGGCTTTCGCTGAGGGTGATCTCTTGCCGGGAGTAGCCTGGGGTACTGACGTTGGCGATATTCTGTCCTGTCACGGACAGGGCGCGCTGGAAGGTAGCCAGCGCATTCGAACCGATGCCGAATAATCCATTGAGTCCCGACATACGACCACCCGTTATCCCTTGGCTCGTACTCTGCCGCCGCTTCCTGCGACCGCGGCACCTGAGGATGAATACAGTGCCGCCGACTGCGGCGACCGTTGCCAGAGGCGGAGCGTGCCTTGCAAGAACTCGAGCGACTGCCCGATCAGGGCGGCGTTGAACCGGTTCAGCCGATCCGTCTGCTCGATGGCTGCGACAAGATCGGCTTCCTGCTGCTTGTGCGCGGACGGCGAGCCATACGAATCGGGCAGCGTCGACGCGTTCCGGCGTTGCTGTTCCAATTCTCGAATCTCATCCAATAGGTGAGTTTTCCGTACGGTCACGGATGTGAATTGTCCGAAGGAAAGGGAGCGAATGGCGTCCTGCTCTTCAATCAGCAGAGCCTGAAAGGCCGTGAGTTTGTCGAGCATGCGGCACAGAAGGGGGGCGGAGGCTGTGGAAAGTGGTTGCTGTACGGTCGACACCATGTTTCCCCTTCAAGCGAACGGTTCCGCCATGTGAGGCCGCGTGATCGAAGCGTCGAGCCGTACGCGAAGGGCGTTACAGGACCGCGTCGGTCAGGACGTTGCGAATGATGGCATCCGCAACCTTCTTACCGTCCACGTTGTACGTGCCCCCTTCGACCGACTGACGAATTTGACCGACTCTGGCATCACGCTCCGCATCCGGCTGTTCCGCTGCCGCCCTCAGACGCTGGAGTTCTTTGGCCTGTTCGGAAATCTGGACACGATCCTGAGACTGCGACCCTTGAGACGCGGTCTTCTTGTTGTGTGTCCGTTCAGTGTCCTGAACTCCCAACAGGATTTTCGCGAGATCTGCCGCCCGGCCGTTATGTGAGATCTCCATGACTGCTTCTCCTCCCCCATTGCCAGGGTGTTCCGAAAGGCCTTTCCCCTAGTCGAGTACTCTATCGGCGGGACCGGCCGGGAACTTTAGGAAAAGCGATCGAATTAAGGAAGTTTTTCTGCATAGGCATCCACGAATGCCGTAATGCCGATCCCCCCTGCTTCTGTGGATAACTTGGCTATTTCTTGATCATAAAAGGAGTACCAGACTTGCTCGTTTTTCCGGTCCAGGAGTCCCTTCGGAACGGTTTCCCTCATATTCTTAATAAGATAGGAGATGAAATACGATTCAAACTCCTGTCCGGCTTTATGGAGCGCCGCATGGGCCTTATCCCCTCCCTGCGCCTGCTCGACCGGGCCGCGAAATCCCAGCGGCTGTGGAGTCGCCATTTGGGCCAGATCGAGTTGCCCTGACATCAGGTGCTGTATTTCCATTGGAGACGTGCCCCTTTCTTAGACAATCTCGAGATTCGCTTGAAGGGCTCCCGCGGAACGCAGGGCCGAGAGGATGGCCACGAGGTCTCGTGGAGTCACACCCACCGCGTTGAGTGCCCGTACCACTTCTCCAAGCGTCACAGTCTGATCGACCACGATCAGTCGCGACTCCTGTTCGGTGACTTCCGTCTGCACATCGGGAGTGACCGTCGTTTGCCCTTGGGTCGAGCCGATCAACGGAGCCGGAGGCTGCGAGACGTTGAGTGTGTTCTTGACGGAGATCGTCAGGTTGCCGTGGGAGATCGCGCAGGTGGAGAGTCGAACATGTTCACCCAGGACCACCGTGCCGGTCCGTTCGTTCACCACCACCTTGGCGGCGACATCGACGGTCACGTCCAATCCTTCCATGGTGGCGATGTATTCCACGACCCGTCCGTGAAAGGTTGCGGGAAGCGACGTTTTCACGAGGCCCGCATTCACCGGAACCGCCGTGCCCTTCCCGAAGGTCCCGTCGATCGCCTCCGCCGTGCGAATGGCGGTGGTGAAATCAGGGTGTCGCAGCAACACGGACACGCTGTCCCAGTTCTCGATATCCACCACCAGCTCTTTTTCCACGATAGCTCCGGCAGGAACCACCCCCGCTGCCTGATGATTTTTGGTGATCGTCGCGCCGCCGGCGCCGCCGGTCCCGCCAAGGAATCCACCGATGGAGACCGGCCCCTGAGCCACCGCAAACACCTGTTGGTTCGGCGCCTTCAGCGGCGTGGAGAGCAACGTGCCGCCTTGGAGACTTTTCGCATTGGCCATGGAAGAGACGACCGCGTCCAGCGTCATGCCCGGTTTCACGAACGGCGGGAGCTTCGCCGTCACCATCACCGACGCAATATTGCGGGTGAGCAACTGGATGGGATCGATCACCAGATTGATGCCCATCTTGTTCAACATGGACATCATGGCTTGAATCGTGAACTGGCCACCGATGACCTGATCACCCGTCCGGTCGAGACCGACGACCAATCCATACCCGATCAGCTGGTTTTCACGCACGCCTTCGATCGTGGCCACATCCTTGACTCGAACGGCCTGCGCCAATGAGGCCGTAAATAGCGTGATCGTGAGGAAGGCCAGCATGCCCACCGCGGTGCGCCGAAACCAGGCCGCTCCTTGTGGCTGTCTTTCAGGAACAGGCGCCGGTTTCGGCGGCGGAGGGGACCAGGGGCGCGCGAGAAGGCCGGGATCCATTGAGGCCGGTCGCAGCACCCCGCTTGAAAGCATGAGACGAAAGCATTGCGTAATCATCGCCCGTTGTTGTTTGCGCGGCCTCGTCATGATGACTCCTGTGGCTGGTCGATTCTTTCCGACGGACGTGCGATTAAAACGGATAGACCCAATCCAGAATTCTGACGAGCCAGCCGGGCCGCTGCACATCGTCGACGACTCCCAGGCCGGAATATTCGATCTTGGCGTCGGCAATGGCGCTCGACTGCACCGTATTTTTCGTATTCACATCCACGCGCCTGACGATGCCCCCGATGGTCATGATCTGGCGTTCCGAATTGACGGTCACCTCACGACGCCCCTCGACCCGTAAATCGCCGTTCGGCAACACTTCCGTCACGATGGCCGAAATCGTGCCTGTCAACGTGTCTTCCCGGTTGGTTGCGCCTTTGCCGCCGAACTTGCTCTTGGCGGTGGCATCGACGCCGAACCCTCGCTTGGCTTCTCCGCCCAGACGGATCCCCGGAATGCCCAGATATCCCATCCCCGTCCCGCCGATCCCGTTCGAAATGGTGGAATCCCGCTCTGCATTCGTGTCGGCGCTCTTCGAGCCCTTGTGTTTTTCCACGATCAGAATCGTGATGATGTCGCCGATGCGCATGGCTCGAAGATCTTCATAGAGATAGGCCCGCCCGTTCTCTTCCTGCCACAGCGATCCCATCGTCTTGGGGGGAGGTAATTTGGCCATCTCCACCTTTTGTTGCTTCGTGCTGGGCGAGGCCGAACAACCGACCATCGCGCACAGCGCCAGGCCGAACCAGATGAACCGAGTGCGGCGATCGTGTGTGAGAGACCGGTTAAAAAGTGACACGGACTACCCCCGGGGCAACGACGGTCGCCCGCAATTCCTTGCCGGAATCGACATTGGAGACCGTGATGGTTTGGCCCAATTCACCATGCGATTTCGTGACTCCCACGGTTTGAATCGACAGCCCGCCCTGCCGGGCTTCAATCGTCACCCGATCACCCTTGTGCACGGCGAAGGGGCGCCGGACCGAGGTCGTGCGTATGGCATTTTGAGGCGGAAGCGGACGAATGGCCGCTTTACCGATGACTTCGGCAGGACTGGTCACAAACGGTTGCTTCAGGTCGTACAAGACGATCCGTTCCGTGGTGACGTCGTCGGCCGCGATCTCCTCGTCGACCTTGATCGACCGCACCGGCACCACCACCTCGACAATGGCGGCCACATCGGCGGTGGCATCGATGGTCTTGATGAATCGCCCGTTCACGGCCAGATGAATCTGGAACACTCGACGACCGAGCGGTTCGTCCGATCGACCGGCGCTGACTTGCAGATCGACCGCTCCGGAGGGCACGACGATCGGCTGCTGAGGATCGCCGATCGCCACCTGGCAATCGACCGCGCGGCCGGCCAGTTCCCGTTTGACGAAATCGTGGATCACCCCGCGGATCTGCTCCGGATAGATGAGCCGTTTTCCACGGGACTGCGGGAAACCCTGCGCATTGTGCGCAACAGCCCCCTGCACCTGAAAGAGCGGCCGCACCGGAGCCCGCTCCCCTGCCATGGCCGGTAGGACCGCGCTCGTGACCAGGCTGATGGTCGCAACAGACAGGAGGCTGAGTCGAGTCACAGGTGTCACCCTTGGTTGAAGGTGCGGCGCCGATTACCGGCGCAGGTTGTTGGCAATCTGCATCATTTCATCGGATGCCTGAATGGTCTTGGAGTTAATTTCGTAACTCCGTTGGGCGATGATCATGTTGACCATCTCCTCCGCCAGGTTGACGTTCGAACTTTCCAGGAACCCCTGCTGCAAGGTGCCGAAGCCGGTCGAGAATCCGCCTGTGCCCTGTTGCGCCGGCCCGGAGGCAAAGCTGTCCAGGAACAGGTTGCCGCCCATCGCCACCAAGCCCGAAGGGTTGTCGAAGCGGACCAGCTGAATCTGCCCCACCTGCGACGCTTGTGTGACGCCGGGAAGCAGAACGGAGACGGTGCCGTCCTGGCCCACATCGATTTTCAATGCCCCCGACGGAATCGTAATCACCGGGTTGAGCTGGTCGCCGTCGCCGGTCACGAGATTGCCGACGTTGTCGCGTTTGAAGGATCCGTTGCGGGTATACATGATGGTCCCGTCGGGCCGGGTCACTTGGAAAAATCCGGCGCCGTCGATGGCCAGGTCGAGATCGTTCCCGGTCTGCCGCATGTTACCTTGCACCCATTCCTTGGCCACGGTAATGGGACGCACACCGCCTCCGACCTGCACGCCGACAGGAAAGACGCCCACGTTCGACGCGTTCGTGCCCGGTAAGCGTTGAATCTGATACAGCAGATCGCCGAATTCCGCACGGCTGCGTTTGAACGCGTTCGTGTTCACGTTCGCCAGATTGTTGGCGATGGTATCCACGTTCAGTTGCTGGGCCGTCATGCCCGTCGCGGCCGTCCACATTGCGCGAATCATACGCTCCTCCTATTGCACCCGGCCCAGATCCTGAATGGCCGTTTCGGTCATGCGATCCATCGTTTGGATCAATTTCTGCGCCGACTCGTAACTGCGCATGCCTTGCATCATCTTCACCATTTCACTCAACGAATTCACGTTGGACTCTTCGATGTGTCCCGACTGCACCTGCGGCCTTGTCGACACCGCCGGTTTCCCGCCGACAAACAGGCCTTCGGCAAACTTCTGCGGCATCCCGTTCTCAGGAAACTCGACCACCTTGATGCTGCCGATCGGAGTCCCGTCCACCTGAATCGCCCCCTCCGCATTGATCTGGATATTGCCGGGCGGCACCTTGATTTCTCCTTTGGTGCCCATGACCGGATGCCCGAGATTGGTGACCAGGCGTCGTTGGCTGTCGAGAGAAAAGATGCCGTTGCGTGTGTAGCGAACGCCGTCAGGAGTCTTGACCTCAAAAAACCCATCGCTCTGTATGGCGACATCCAGCGGATTACCCGTAATGCGGATCCGCCCCGGCTCAAAGGCCGTTCGAACTCCATGCACCTCGGCAAATACCCGTTCGCTGGGACCGGCCGGTCTGGTCGAAATGGCGGAGGAGAGGCCTCCTGATACCACTCCCGTCCCTGTCGAACTGGCACGGGCAAAGAGGCCTCGGAATCCCTGCTGGTCCTGCTTGAATCCGGCCGTGTTCACGTTCGCCAGATTGTTGGCGAAGACCGTGAGTTGTTTTTCCTGGGCGACGGCGCCTGACAGTATCGGGTAGATGGCTCGATTCATTGTTCCTCTGTTCCAGATGAACCTGTTGTGTTGCAGAAGGAGTTAGCAATGGACATGCCATCGCGATACGCCGGGCGGCCCGCCGCAGCCCAAGCGAGGGACGGACGAAAATCCTTGTGATTGTCGAGAGATGGGAACCGAAGGGTAATTGAGGCGACGTCGGGAAAATTCTTCCGCCGTCAACGGCGCCTGTCAAACGGCGTGGCAACCCGGAAGTCTTTGCCGGAAACAGGGAAAGTCCTGCCTACATGGAATTGTGCGCGACGAGAGTTCTGGAGATCAGGCAGCGATCGTGGACCTGGCATCGGCGGAGGCGGATGCCATCGCACCCGGGAGTCCATAGAGGGCGTACCCTTCGGCCCGAGCCGTTGCCACGGCCCGGGTGGCCGCATCGAGGAGCGCGTTACCGTCCTCAGTTCGAAGGCTGGAGAGACTGATTCCAATCCGGCTGGTGAGAAACAGTTCGTGCCCGTCAAGCGTGACCGGCAGCGATATCGTGCGTTGCATCTTCCTGGCGATGGCCAGTACCTCCTCGGGATCCGTGACCTGATCCAGCAGGACGACAAATGTGCGTTCAGCAAGTCTTGCCACCGTATCGGTGGTGCGCAGGGCGCTCTTCACACGCGCGGCGTGAACGCGATACATGAGGTTGAGGTTGATTCGCGCCTGTTCGTCGGTCTTTGGGGTGAAGTGATCCAGCTCGATCATGAGGACCGCTACCGGCCGGCCATGCTGGCCGGCATGCGCCAGGGCTTGCTTGAGGAGAGATGCAAAGAGGCGATAGGTCGGCAATCCGGTGACCGAGTCGTAGGTGTTCATGCCGGATCCGTTCGCATCTTCCGACAGCGAGTGCATCCCGGATGCCGATTGCGGGCCACGCGGAGTCCAGAGCGTTGCGCCGAAGACCAGGAGCGTGAGGAGAAGAGCAGCCGAGATCATGACGGGATAGGCCGTCAACGCCGAGAGCGTCAGCAGGCCCACAGAGGCGGTCCAATACAATCCGCCGGCCATGAACAGGATACAAGCCACGACGCCGAGTCGAGCGCTCTCAAGCGATTCGGTACCCGCTTCGTCGTCGGACCACCCATGCCGGTTCGTTAATTCAGCCCCGTTGCGGTCGTTCGAGGTGTTGTGTTCAGGACGTGACGAATGCATACCCTCCCCGATGGAGCAGCGCAGCCAACGGGATGTTGGACTAGGGAGGTATCGGAAAAGTGGAGGCGAAACTAAAGGCAGGGTGGCCCGCGCGACAACGCCCGGGAGCCGAGGATACGAACGAACAGCAACGACCGCTACACCGTCCGGGTGGTCAGCTCACACATCCACCGGTTCGAGCCGCGCTTTCAAATGGAGGATGGCTTTCGAATGAATCTGGCATACGCGCGATTCGGTCACCTTGAGCGCCTGCCCGATCTCCTTCATCGTGAGTTCCTCGAAATAGTAGAGCGATAATACCAACCGTTCCTTTTCCGGCAGATCATGGATCGCCGCTTCGAGCACGTGGCGCGCCCGTTCGTTCACCAGGACCGAGAGAGGATCCGGCTGATTGGAGTCGGTCAATACACTGATGATTTTATGCCCGTCCGCATCCTGCACGCCGAGGTCGTCCAGGCTGATCACCACGGCGCCACGTGAGCGAGTCAGGAATTCATCCAGTTGCTCCGCGGACATCTTCAGTTCCTTGCCGACTTCCTGGTCCGTCGGCGGACGCCCGAGTCTGTGCAACAGCTCGGAATACGTCTTTTGCAGGAGCGTAATCCGCTCATGGACCGAGCGAGGAATCCAATCCATCGACCGGATTTCATCGAGCATCGCGCCACGGATGCGGAACTCCGCGTAGGTTTTGAACTTGGCTTCGCGAGTCGGATCGTACTTGTCCATCGCATCCATGAGGCCCATGATCCCGACGGATATGAGATCCTCCGCGTCCATATAAGCCGGCAGGCGAAACGCCAGCCGATGGGCCATGGCCTTCACGACGTGGGTGAATTCCTGAATCACCCGTTCGCGATCCGCCTCCGCAATCACCCGGCGAGGGGCGTTTCTGACCGCAGACATTTTTCGAGCGTCCATCATTCGCTACAGTCCTTTCAGTCAGTGCGTCCGCAAAAGTTGTTGCCAGAGGAACTGCACTGTGCCTTTGGGAAGCGCCGGTGGGGTCAACTGAGCCACCGCCTCAGTCAGGTCTCGAAACGCACGGCTGGACGGCGCGTGCGGAAAGAGATCGATGACGGCCCGCTGCTGGGTCACGGCCATCGGCACATAGTCGTCCAGGGGAATCGCACCCAGGTAATCCAGCGAAATATGCAGAAATCGACTGACGGCCAACTCCAGTTTCCGGAAGATCCGCGCGGCGTCCCTCGGCGACTTCACCATGTTGACGAGCACATGAAAGCGGCGCTCCCGGTACTGCCGCAACAGGACTTTCATCAACGCATAGGCGTCCGTCATGGAGGTCGGCTCGGGAGACACCACGACAACGATGGATTGGGCCGCCGCCGCAAAGTAGGTCACGGTCGAGGAAATGCCCGCACCGGTATCGATCAACAGGATATCCATGTTCGATGCCAATCGCTCAAGTTCATCTTGAAGGATGAGCTGTTGCGCTTCCGTCAGGATCGTCAACTGGGAGATACCGGTACTGGCCGGGAGGACGGTAATGCCGTGCGGTCCGGTCAGCGCGATGTCTTCCAGCCGGCAGGTCTTCGCGAGTACATGTTCCAACGTGTATTTCGGTGTCAGGCCGAGCAAAATATCGACATTCCCCAGCCCGAGATCCGCATCCAGCACGAGGACACGCTTTCCGGTTTGAGCCAGGGCGATGGCGATATTTGCCACAACATTGGTCTTTCCCACCCCGCCCTTTCCGCTGGTGACGGTGATCACTTGCGTGCGGGAGGGACCGACGTTGTCATCAAGCGCTCTCATCTGCGGATCCAAAATTCCTGGTTGCATCGCCATCGTCACTCCCCTCTTGTTCGCCAGTCGCCTATCGCGCGTAGGTCTTGATTCCGGGCACACATGTCGGTGTTGTCTCCCGCTCCCATGCCGGAGTGGTGCCGGTCGCCGGCGTCCGTACCTGCCCTCCCAGCAGCAGGTCGCCCAGGCGATCGACTTGCGCCTGAACCAGATCATCGGGCACCCGTTGACCGGTTCCCCAATAGGACAGCGGGATGCCGGTGCGATGGGTGGCTTCGAAGATGCCGCCATAACCCGCCGTCTCGTCGAGTTTGGTAAACAACAACCGGAGGCCCGGCACGTCTACGCATTGACTGGTGCTGACCACGAGATCCGGCACTCGTGTGCCTGCCGCGAGGACGAGATGGACCTCCATGGGATGGGCCCCGTTCAGCAACCCTCTCCAACGTTGCGCCGTGATGGGTTCATAGGGATTGAACCCCGTGGTGTCGATCAAAATCAGTTCCGCTTCACGGGCCTGCGCAATCGCGGCGCGGGCCTCCTCACAAGAAGCCGCCACCGAAAGCTCGATACCCAAGACCTCGGCATAGAGGCGAAGGTGTTCCACCGCCGCAGGCCGATACGTATCCATGGTAATCAGGGCCACACTCCGCTGCTCGACGATGCCGTACTGCGTCGCGAGTTTGGCGATGGTCGAAGTCTTGCCGACTCCGCTGGGGCCGACGAACAACGCAATCTTTTGTTCCCCTGCCGCGCTCAGCAACGGACCGGCCGTGGTGACCCGATCCAACAACACTGTCCGGAGCAACTGTAGTGAGGAGTTCCTCTGAGCGGACCCCTGCTCTACCAGCGTTTCACGCAGTTCCCGCAGACAGGCTTCCGCGGTGGCATGCTCGACTCCTTGAGCCAGAAGGTCTTCATAAACGCGCTGGAAGGACTGGAATGTGGCGCCCTGGCTTTCCCCGTTGTTGCGGGCGGATGCCGGTGTCGCGCGACTCTCCCGCGAAGGGCCGGAAACTTGACGAGCCGCAGGCCGCGACGGTTCTTTCCCCGTTTCCATCGCGCCCTGCAGGGCTCTTTGAAAGCGCGATTCCTCCGCCGGCACCATCGGCGCAGGAGCCACGGCCGCACGTGTCCGCTCATCTTCCCCGAGCAACGGCGCGTCCTCGGGGACGGCGGCGTCATCTTCAATGGCCGCCATGACCTCGAGCATCGACCCGCCCAACAGGCCGAATCCGTTATCCCAGGAACGCACGCGTTTGGTGGACAGAATCACCGCATCCGGGCCTAACGTGTCCTTAATGGACCGAATGGCCTCATGCATCGACTTGACGTGGAATGTCCGTACCTTCATGCCAAGCTCCTGGTTTCACCGACCTCAAGGTCGAGCCGTACGGTTTCCACTGCTTGCAAACGTGTCACGCTCTCCACCTCGTTCAATCCTAAAATCGGAACCGAGTGCAAAATTCTGTCCGTCAGTTTCCGCAGATGTCGTCGCAACGAAGGCGAGCATAAAATGACCGGTTGATGCCCGCGCCCGACCATACGTTCCGCGGCTGCCTTCAATGCAGTGAGCAGTTTCTGTGCCACCAGCGGGTCGGGCACCCACTGGGATCCCTGTCCGGCTGCATTCGCTTGATCGGCGAGCGTGCGATCCAATCGCGGGTCCAGTCCGATGATCGGCAACGAGCCATCTGGCGCGAGATATTGCTTCGTGATGGTCCGTCCCAGCGATTGCCTGACGACTTCCGTCAAAATATCGGCGTCTTTTGTGGTTGCCGCATGGTCGGCAAGAGTTTCAAGAATCGTCCGCAAGTCACGAATTGGTACACCCTCCCTCAGGAGATGCGACAAAACTCTGACGAGTGTGCCCAACGGAATCAGATTGGGAATCACTTCCTCAACCAGCTTAGGGTGATTTTTGCCCAGTTGATCCAGCAAACCCTGCACTTCTTGCCGCCCCAGCAGTTCATGCGCATGCCGTTTGATCAACTCGGACAAGTGGGTTGCGATGGCCGATCCCGGATCCACGACCGTATATCCCGCCATTTGCGCCTGTTCACGTTGCTGCTCAGGCACCCACATGGCGGGCAGGCCGAACGCCGGTTCTTTGGTCGGCAACCCATGGATGGCCCCCCGCTGAGCCGTACCGGGATCGATCGCGAGCACATGCGCCGGCATCACCTCCGACTTGGCGAGTTCCACGCCTTTGAGCAACGCTGCATATTCGTTGGGCCGAAGCTGTAAGTTGTCGCGGATATGGATCGGTGGCAGGACAAAGCCCATCTGTTCCGCGAACTGTCGCCGAAGCCCTTTGATACGATCTAGCAAGGCACCGCCCTGCCCGCCATCGACGAGCCCGATGAGGCCGTAGCCGACCTGTACTTCCATGAGATCCAGGGGAACCACTTGTGTCGCGGCCTCTTCGGCTTTGACCTGTGTGGAAGCCTGGGCCGGTGCGGCTTCGACAGTCTTCTGCTGTTCGTTGATCTGATACGCCATCCAGGCAGTCAGGCCGCCCAATGCGAGGAACGCGAGATGAGGAAGTCCCGGGACCAGGCCCAGCGTGATCAGAATCCCTGAAGCCGTGCCGATCGCTTTCGGGGAAATGAGGACCTGACGGCTGATCTCAAATCCCAAGTTCACTTCGGAGGCGGCGCGAGTGATGACGATACCGGCCGCGGTCGAAACAATGAGCGCCGGCACCTGCGCCACGAGGCCTTCACCCACCGTCAACAGCGTATAGGTCTGCGCCGCTGCGGCCAGCGTCATGCCCTGTTGCAACACACCGATCGTCAACCCGCCCAGAATGTTGACGAACGTGATAATGACGGCCGCCACAGCGTCGCCGCGCACAAACTTGCTCGAACCGTCCATGGCGCCATAGAAATCGGCTTCCTGAGCGATCTCTTTCCTGCGTTGACGGGCCTCTTTGTCGTTGATCAGGCCGGCGTTCAGATCGGCGTCGATACTCATCTGCTTGCCGGGCATCGCGTCCAAGGTGAAGCGGGCCGCCACTTCGGCGACGCGTCCGGCGCCCTTGGTGATGACCACGAAGTTGATGATGACGAGAATGCTGAACACGACGAGCCCGACGGTGTAGTTGCCGCCGACCACGAATGTGCCGAAGGCCCGGATGACCTCGCCTGCGGCGGCGGCGCCTTCATTGCCGTGCAGGAGAATCAAGCGCGTGGAGGCGATATTGAGGGCGAGACGCAGGAGCGTCACCATCAGCAGAATCGACGGAAACACCGAGAATTCCAGCGGCCGGCGTACCTGCATGCCGACCAGCAGCACGATGATGGAGAGTGTGATGTTGAAGGCGAGGAGCAGATCCAGAACGAACCGGGGAAGAGGAATCAACATGACCATCAGAATGCCCACGACCCCTACGGACATCATGATGTCCGGGTGTTTGACCAAGGAGGTCGTGGATACGGATGTCTGCTCGTTTGTCATCTACACTCCACTCCAATCCGCTTTACGCGGGCGGCAGTTTGCCGCGCACGCGATACACAAACGCCAGGATTTCGGCAACCGCACGATAGAGATCTTCGGGCACTTCCCGACCCACCTCGACCAGTTTAAACAGGGTACGTGCGACCAGCTTGTTTTCGACGATCATGACTCCGTGTTGCCGACCGATTTCCCGTATCTTCTCGGCCACGTAGCCGGCGCCCTTGGCCACGACGATCGGCGCGCCCATGGCCTTGGAGTCATACTTCAGAGCCACCGCCAGGTGAGTTGGGTTGGTGATGATGACATCCGCCTTCGGTACGGCGGCCATCATGCGTTTCCGGGACATCTCTCTTTGAGTGCTCCGGATCTTCGCCTTCAGCCCCGGGTCTCCTTCCGCAGCCCGACTTTCCTCTTTGATTTCGTCGCGTGACATGCGGAGATCGCGTTCCCATTCAAACCGTTGGAAGCCGTAGTCGAGGCCGCCGATCACCAGGGCCGCCCCTCCCATCATGAGCGCAGCTTTGAATGTCGCCCACCCGACCGTCGGCAAGAGCGTCTCCATGCCGAATTGCGTCAGGGGAGAGAACAGCACCATGTCCTGCTTGATCGTGAGATAGCCGACTCCTCCGATGGCGAAGATCTTGAGCCACGATTTCACCAGTTCGCTGAAGGACCGGACGGAGAAGAGCCGCGAGAACCCGGCCATCGGGCTAATGCGGGAAAACTCCAACTGCAGGGCGTCTCGCTTCCAGAGGAAACCGGTTTGGATGAGGTTGGCGCCCACGCCGACCACCGCGATCCCGGCAATGACCGGGCCAAGCATGACAAACACATCGACTCCGATCTGCCTCAGGATTAAATGCAGATGGTCGAGGCTCAGTGTGCGCTGCGTGGCCTCCTCCATGGATTTGCTCAGCCACAATTGAAGCGACTCCCGAAGGCCGTTCAGAATGCCGGGCGTCATCCAATAGAGCGCGCCCAAGCTTCCCAATAACCCCACCGCCATGGCGGCATCCCGACTGAGAGCGACCTGACCTTTCGCCCGCGCATCAGCTTTGCGCTTCGGGGTTGCCTGTTCTGTCCGATTCTGTCCGCTGTCAGCCATGACCGAGTGCCTTCAGGAGTCCGAGGATGGTTTCCACCAGGGTTTCGAATTCTTTTTCAAACAACAACAGGGTGAAGGGCATCGCCAGGCTCATCGCGAGGAAGCCCGCCCCGATGGTGATCGGAAAACTCGTGACAAACACATTCATCTGAGGTACCGCCCGTCCAAGGATTGCCAGCACGGTATTGACGATGAGAAGAGTTGCGAAGACGGGAGCCGCGAGCTTGAGGGCGACTCCCAGCATATTTTGCGCCAGGTGAATGATATCCTGAGCGATACCGTCGGATAAGGAGGCGCCGAACGGCGGCACGTATTCGTAGCTCATACCGATCGCGTGCACCACCAGCAGGTGCGCGTTGAGAGACAGAAATACCAGGGAGCCGAGCGTGAGTTGAAATTGCGCGATGATCGGCGTGTTCTGGTGGCTCATGGGATCGAACATTTGAATGGCGCTGAAACCCATCTGCGTGCCGATCATGTCACCGGCGACCTGAAACCCCGAGAACAGCAGTCGCACGGCCAAACCAATCGTCAGTCCGATCAGAAACTCACTGCCGATCCCGGCGATGACCAGGACCGGATCGTTCGGCAGGCTCGGCAGGTGAATGATCGGCGCCAAGACCAGGCCGAGCGTGGCGACGAGCCCCGTTTTGACCGGCATGGGAATCGTGCGGGTGTTGAGGATAGGAAAGACGCTGACAATGCCGGCAATCCGCACCAGCAGGATGGAAAAGGCCTGGAACTGAGGCAGGGCGAGATGCAGGGTTTGCGCGGCGCTCATCATGGTACCGGCCTATCAGTGAATCAGGGACGGGATACTCGTGATGATATGGGTCATAAACGCAATGAGGACGCCCATCATCCAGGGCAGAAACAAGAGCGTGGCGGCGAACACCGCCAGCACCTTGGGCACAAAGGTCAAGGTCGCTTCATTGATCTGAGTCATCGCCTGAAATGTGCTGACCAGCAACCCCACGATCAGGCTCAACCCCAAGATCGGCGCCGACACCAGCATGGTCGTTTCAATCGCCTGGCGACCGATTTCTGTGACGGTTTCAATCGTCATGCGTCGCGCTCCTACTGAAAGCTCCTGACCATCGATCCGACGACCAGATACCAGCCGTCGGCCAGCACGAACAAAATCAGTTTGAACGGCAGCGAAATCATGACCGGCGGCAACAACATCATGCCCATGGACATCAAGACGCTGGCGACGACCATGTCCACGATGAGGAACGGAATGTAGAGAAGAAATCCGATCTGAAACGCAATCCGCAGCTCACTCAGGACGAAGGCGGGAATAATCACGTGAATCGGCACCTGTTCGACCTGCGTGGCTTTTGGCGCGTGCGACAGCTCCATGAACAGTTCGAGATCCTTGTCGCGCATTTGTTTCAACATGAAAGCCCGGATCGGCTGGATTCCCCGATTCCAGGCATCTTCGTACCCGATTTGCTCGGCGAGCAGCGGTTGCAGGGCATCCTTGTAGACGGCCTGCCCGACGGGAGCCATCACGAACATGGTCAGAAACAACGCCAGGCTGATCAGAACTTGATTGGGCGGTACCTGCTGCGTCCCCATGGCCTGGCGCAGAAAGGACAGCACGATGACCATACGGGTAAACGATGTCACCATGATGAACAAGGCAGGCGCCAGGGAAAGGACGGTGAACAGGGCTAGAATCTGCAGGACTACGGCAGTCTGCTTGCTCCCGCCCTGGCCCAGATCGATCGTGAGCGAAGGCCCATCGGCGTATGCGGGAGTGGCGACGAACAGGCAGGCGAAGACGGCTGCACTCATAAGGCAGCCGGTCCACCATCCGGAACGTTGCGCGACCGATGGCTGTCCCGGGCGGCTGAGGACACTACCTGCGTGCACGCGCGATCTCCTCAAGGTTGCCGGACTCGGGGACTCCGGTTGTTGCTCCGGACGGCAGCATGGACGCCTCGGCGATGAGGCGTTTCGCGACGTCGGGATCGGTGATTTTTCCGAGCGGCACCAATTCGGTGGCGGTGGTGCCCAGGATCAGCACCTCTCCTGCCACCGCCACCACCATCACATGTTTTCTGGACCCGAGCGGACCACTTCCCAAAATCTTGACCAAGGGGGGGCCGCTCACAGGGAGAAAGCGCCGCCCGACGGCGGATCGCGCCACGGCCAGCAGACCCAGGATCAATGCCAGGACGACCCCGAGCGCCGACACCATCCGAACTACACTTTCCCAAATCTCCATGGGGACCGTTTATTCCTCTCGCCGCCGGATCGGCGGCAATGCCGCCTCTTGCGCCCTCTACCCGAGTTGCTGAATGCGCTGATTCGGGCTCACGACATCCGTAAGGCGAATACCAAACTTCTCGTTGACGACGACGACTTCGCCGCGCGCGACCAATTTGTTGTTGACCAGCACTTCCATCGGTTCGCCGGCCAGCTTGTTGAGTTCGATGACCGACCCCTGCCCCAACTGCAGCAACTCCCGGATCAGCATCCGCGTCGAGCCGATCTGCACGGTCACTTGCAGCGGGATATCGAGCACAAACTCGATGTTCTTGTTGGCGGGGACGGCGTTCTGATTATCGACCGGGGGAAACGAGGTCGGTTGCACGTTGATGTCCCCGGCGCCGGCATTGGACGCGTCCGGCGGTGCAGTTGTGTCTCCGTTGCCCATGCGCAAATCTCCTTTAGTTCCGGGACGCTTTACCCCAATATCTTGGTCACGCGGCACGCATGATTGCCCTTAAAGATCCCGGGCTGCCCTTGAAATTTCGGATCACCCTCGACCAGACACAGCATCGGATCGCCGGGATGTTGGTCAAGCATCAACACATCCCCGGGGTTGAAATTGAGCAAGTCCTGCACATTGATGCGCGCGGTTCCCAATTGCACGGTCAGAGCCACGTCGCATTCCTGCAAGGAGTCCTTGAAACGACTGCCCCAGCTGCTGTCCTGCTCCACATTGTCGGCAAACAAACCGGAATACAGTTTTTCTTTGATCGGCTCCAACATGGAATAGGGATAGGCGATAAACATTTCGCGGGAGATATCGCCCAGGTGCACCTGCAACGTCACCACCACGACGATTTCCGACGTGGTCACGACCATGGCGAACTGCGGGTTGCTCTCCGAGCGTAAGTATCCGATCTTCACCGGCATCACGGCCTGCCAGGCTTTCTCCAGGTCGGCCAATGCCTGCTGCACCAGTTTTTTGATCAGACGGAGTTGAATCGTGGTGAACTCCCTGCCTTCGGGCTTCACATGCGTTTGCACTTTTCCGCCGAAGAAGAAGTCCACAATCAGGTACACCAGCATGGCGTCCATGACGAAGAGCCCGTTGCCTCGCATCGGCTCCATGGCGAAAAGATTAAACGATGAGGGGACCGGAACTTTTTGAATGAAGTCGCCGAACTTCATGATTTGTGTGCCGAGGACGCTGAATTCGATCTTCTCGCGAAGCACGGCGCTCCAGGAAATGGATTGCTGACGCGTGAAACGATCGTTGATCATCTCCATCGTGGGCATACGCCCTCGAATGATGCGTTCCTGGCTGGTGAGGCTGTACGCTTTGACCCCGCCCGGTTCTTCTTCCTCCTTCGGAGCCGTCTCGACTTCGCCGGACATGACGCCGCCCATTAAGGCGTCGATTTCTTCCTGGGAAAGTATTTTATCCATGGCGTCCCGGCGAACGACGATCGACTATTGAATGACGAATTCCGTGAAGTAGGTCGACTTCACGGACTTTTTCGGCAACAACCCGTTGATGCGATCCGTGATGTCCTCGCGCAATTTGTGTTTGCCTTGAGGAGAACGGGCGGTGGCGGAATCCAACCCGGTCAGCAACACGAGGATGGCGTCGCGGATCTGGGGAGTACGCGCTTTGATCTGTTCAACGGTGTTCGAGTTGTCGGCCTCCACCTTGAGGGTCACTTTGAGATACCGAATTTCCGGCGTGTCCGCGAGGTTGACGATAAATGGGTCCAGGTCGGCAATCGCACTGGCATCGGCGACGGCTCCATGGCCCCCGCCTTTGTCTTCGGCCTCCCCGTGCGCGGCTTGCTTCTCTCCACCGTTTTCGCCATGCGCTTTCTCCCCGGAGGCACCGCCCATCATTTTGAACATCGCAAAGGCGCCACCCAGGCCAAGAACCAATACCCCCGCGACGATGATGATGACCATCTTCATGGGAATACCCGCGGGCGCTGCGGGCGCCTTCTCTTCAGCTGCTTCTGACATACGGACCTCCTGCGGACAGTGTTTGCCGGTGTTGGTCGGTTGTGCAATGCATATGCCACGCAACGACCGACAAGAGTCCCGTGCAGATTTCACTCTGTACAGCGGCGCCTGCGATAACCCACTGATTTCAGGTCGCGGCGTCTTCCGGACGCGCGTCATCGCCGACCGTTCGTGTGACCGTGTCAGCGGAGTGACGGAGACTTTACGAGGGCCGACAGAATGTTGACGAAGGGGAGAAATCGTGAGGCAGATCGGGTGTGGGCGAGCGCTAGGTAGAAATTGCCGACTTAGCCCGCATTATTCATGACGGTTCGTCGCGAAAGCGCCGAGTCGCGTGGCGAGCCCGCCGGCCGAAGGCCCGTCGTAACAGTGAATCGGCGATTGCAGCAGAAGTGCTCATGAATAATGCGGGTTAGGCCCTGACGCGCGCTGAGCAGGCGCATCAGGGCCCTCCTCGCTTACCGTTTGAGATTCACGAGTTCCTGCAACATTTCGTCGCTGGTCGTGATCGCACGCGAGTTCGCTTGAAATGCGCGCTGAGTAATAATCATGTCCACAAACTCTTTGCCGAGATCCACGTTGGATTGCTCCACAGTTCCTGACAACACTCTGCCCAATCCATTTATCGTCGGGGCACCGGCCAAAGCCGCGCCGGACTCGACCGTCTCCAGAAAATGATTGTCGCCGACGTTGACCAACCCGTCGGGATTGGTAAAGCGGCTCAAGACGACCTGGGCAAGGGCACGTGTTTCCCCGTTCGTGAATTGGGCCATCACTCGTCCTTCCTTATCGACGCTGATGCGGTCGAGGGTGCCCGATGAATAGCCGTCTTGCGTTTGACTCGCGACACCGGAGGCGGCGCCGAATTGCGTCAGAGAGGACAAATCCACGGTCATGGCCTGCGGAGTGGTGGCACCGTTGGTCAGTGTCGCAGTCACGGTCTGTGTTCCGCCCGCCGTCACGGCGCCGCTGGCGTTAAACGTCATGTTGGTTTGGGCGGCAGCCGCACCCCCGTCGATTTGAGAGTACACGCCCCAGGCATTCGCCGCTGTCTTCCGGAAATACAACTGCATTTGATGAGAGTTCCCCAGGGAATCATAGAACGTCATGCCCGTGGAGAAATTGTAGGAGGTCGTATCGGCGACGCTGAAGGCTGCCGTCGGCGCCGTGGCATTGGCATTGAGATTCCCGAGTATCTCGGCGCTGGTCGTCGCGACCGGCGGTACGGCACTCGATGTCAGTGTAATGCCGCCGATCGTGCTCGTGATGTTGCCGTTCGTGTCGGCCTGGTAGCCTTGCAACAGGGCTCCGCTGCTATCGACGACCTGACCGATACTGTCGACCTTGAATTGGCCGGCCCGCGAATAGAAATTGGCGCCGGAGGTGTTTCTCACCAGGTAGAAACCGTTTCCATCAATCGCCAGGTCGAAGGTATTGCCTGTGGTCGTCATCGACCCTTGGGAGAAATTGGTCTGCACATCGTTGAGGAATACGCCGAGACCGATTTGATCGCTGCCCGAGCCACCGCCCAGGCTGGATGAAATCAGGTCTGAGAAAGTCGCCCGGCTGGACTTAAATCCTGCAGTCCCGACGTTGGCGATATTGTTCCCGATCACCCCCATGGCGTTGCCGTAGGAGCTCAAGCCGGTCACTGCAGTAAACATCGATGTTAAAATGCCCATGTCTCATCCTCCTTGTTACCACTAGCTGACACGTTCTCTCCAAGCGTTCGCCCGCATCTCGGCGCGACAGGCGTTATGCGACGGCCGCCGTGCCGGTGGTCGCGGTTTTATTCTGCGCGTTTTCCTGCAGCGTCACACTCTTCTCCATCAAGGACACCAGCTTGGACATTTGTTCCAGCTGAGAGAACTGCGCGGTTTGGGCGACGAAGTCCTCATTCTCCATCGGCTTGAGCGGATCTTGATGTTGAAGCTGGGTGACGAGCAACTTCAAGAAATCGTCTTTCCCGAGCGGCTTCGGACCATCGGTGGTCGGCGTGGATGAGTCTGGTGGGGTCGCCTGTGTAATCACCTTGCTGATATCCATGGGGCCTCCAATCATGCAAATATACTGACGCGTTCACTGGTATAGTCGCCGGTCTCTCCCCTCGCACTGCGCTCGTCTTCTCCCGTCGTGGACCGCTGGCCGGACGAGGCCGTCGGGCGATCCTGCTGCTGCTGAAACATCCAGGCATTGTCGCTTCGCCCCTGTTGTTGATCGACGGTGACCCGCAACATGCCCATTTCCAGGCCTGTCGTGCGGAGCGATGATTCCAGTGATTGCCCCTGTTGCAGCAGGCCTTGTCCCAGTTCTCCATGTTCCGTCCGGATGTGCGCATGAACCGTTTGGTCGCTCATCATGACACGGACCCGCAAGGGGCCCATGTCCAGGGGATCCAGATCCAGCATGACACTGTGCGCCACAGGGGATGCTCCTCGAAGTTCGCTCATGCGTTCGGATTCAGCTGCTCGCAAGACCGCAGCGGGTTGGCCGGTCTCATTACGGCCGACGGCGCTGTCGTTTGGAGACGGGGCCGGTTGATTCAGTCCGTTCATTCGGTCCAGAAACAACGGGCGATCGGTCGGCCCATTGCTCATGGCCTGATTCGGCATCGAGCGATCGGCATCGGCAGAAGAGCCGGAAAACGGCTCTGACTCATTCTCCAGAAATTTGCCGGTGGTCGCACTTCCCTGTTCGACGCTCACCCGACTGTCCTGCGCGAGGTCTTCAAGAAATGCCGGCCGGTCAACCCGATCGCCTTCAGGCTGTTTCATGGCTCCAGCCTCTGCCGTGCCTGTCGTGACAACCGCAGCGACAGTCGTGACTTTCTCCGGGTCGATCGTGCTGGCGGTGACGGCCGCGTCCATCTGATCTGCGCTTACTTCTGGCACTTCACCATGACTGGCGGGCCGAGGAAACGCTGAGAGATCAATCATTCCCTTCCCTGGCTGTGCTTTTTCAGCGGATTGTTTTATGTCTGACTTTTGCGCCTGAGCAGCTGCGGCCTGGCCGACGAGTACCTCTTCAGATGTCTGCACCGGGGTATTCACCGCAGCGAGAGGGGCGGACGATGTCTCCTGAGAGTCCGTAACGACTGTAGCCGCCACTTTCCCGACGCCATCTGCAGAGGGGGCCGATTCCGGATCCGGTGCATCACTGGCCTGTACTTCGTTCTGCACGACCGCAGGTGCGGGAAGAAGCATCGCGGCCACAAGGAGATCCTGCCGTTGCGCACTCTGATCCTCAGCCTGTTGCGTTGTGTCCTCGGCCTTGGAGCTCTCGACTTCCTTGTCGGACACACAGTCAGCCTGCCCACAAGGCTCTTCATTCCGGCCGGCGGTTCGTTGCTGTCGTGCGGCCTCCGTCGAGTGAGCCGCTCCTTGCTTGTCTGGTTCCACCTTGGAATGGTGCGACGAACGAGCCGGTGCAGCCGGTTTCGACGCGGATCGGGCTGAAGCCGGTTCAGGCGTCATTGCCGCCCGGTGAGCTTCTGCTCGCTCAAGCAACGAATCGAATGTACGAGATGGCGATGAACCCTGAGCCGTCGCCTGGCGATCTCGCGCGACCGGGGCGGCATGGGCGCTGTGACTTGGAATTCCGTTCATGAAGGGCTGCATGTCAGTGGCCATAGGTGTTCCTGTCCGTTTCGAACCCCGTGCGTTATCATGGAACAGCATTACAAAGGCCGTGCCATCCGCGTCGAACGAGAAAACCACGCATGACGCGGGATTTTCGCAGGGAGGACTAGAGTTGAGGACTGGAAGATGGAAGTTTCTGCAGGAGGCGACGGCAAAACCTGCCGAATCACCGGAACACGAAGGAGCTGTTTACGGGGCTGTCAGCAATTGCTCGGTCAGGCGGGCGGCGCGCTCCGGCTTGACCTCAGCGAGGATTGCGCCGGCGGATTTGCCCTTAATCAGGCGTAGCACTTCGATCGCCTTCCGATCCGGCATGCGCTCCAGACGGGCGGCGGCTTCCTCAGCCGGCATTGTTTCGTAGATTTTCGCAAGTTGCGTCTGATTGACGTTGGCCGCCCCTCCTGGTTTGGTCGTCGCCTTGGGCTTCTCCGCTTCACTCGTCGCCTTGCTCTGGGCGGCCTGACGACGTTTTTTTTCGGCCTCCACCGCCTGTTCATGCCGAGTTACAATCTGTTCGAGTTCCGCTTTGAGTTCCAGGAGATGCATTTCCGATCCACGCAAGGCCGCCTCACGCTTGTCCAATGCACGTTTGCGCTGCTCCAGCATCTGAAAAATCTCACGCGGCGCGTTCATGGCGGGGCCCTGAACCTCTTTCTTGATCGCGTCGGCTTTTGGTTCTTCCTTCTCCGCTGCCGGAGCCTGAGCCGGCGCCAGATCCTCAGCGAAGGCTGTCGTGCCCATATTCCCCAGCAAGACCACACCGAAGGTAACGCCGAGGATCCCCCCTGTGCAGAGTGTGCGAATGTCACCCCTCGCCATCACGGTCATGCCCGTTCTCCCTTTTGTAATGGACTCCGTCGCCAGGCTCGTTCATCCAGCAGTTGCTGATCCTGCCGTTCTCGTAGTCGACGTCGTTCCAGCGCAGCGCGCGCATCGAGGAGGTCCAGCTTCTTCCGATACTGCATGGCTTCCAGGAGTTCTCCGCGTTTGTGTTCCATATTGACCTGTTGATCCCTCTGTATCTGCTCCATGCTCTTCCGTGCGGCGATGGCCTGATCCATCGCGTCAAGGTGACCGTACACCTGATCCACGGTGCTCCCCTGTCGGACCTGAAGCAAATATCGGTCGGCATCCGCCTTCGCCCGCGAATCCAACATCGTCATACGGTCGACTGTCTGCTGCAACGCGCTCGCGAGCTCCGCCAACTCGAGCTTGGCGACCTCTTCAAGTTGGATCGCATAGGTGCGGAGCACGGTCACGTTCATTGAATGGTTCCTGCCAGCGCCAGCAAGGCATCGATAGACTGCGACAACCCGACGGACTGCTTCGTCTCCTGCCGCAGGAACGCCGTAATGCCCTCATGAGCGGAGACGGCTTTATCCAGATCCTTGCTCGTGCCGGGCTTATACGCGCCCAGCGTGATGAGATCTTCAGAGCGCCGATAGAGCGCCGTGCGTTCCAGGACCAACCGCGCCGCGGCATAGTGTGCCGGCGTGACAATGTCCCGCATGACCCGGCTGGTACTCTGCAGGATATCGATGGCCGGAAAGTGATTGCGCGCAGCCAGTTCACGGGAAAGCACAATATGTCCGTCGAGAATGGAACGCACGGCATCCGCGACCGGATCGTTGAGGTCGTCGCCGTCGACCAGCACGGTGTAGAGCCCGGTAATGCTGCCCCCGCTCTGTGCCGGTCCGACCCGCTCCAGCAATTTCGGCAACACGGCAAAGACGGACGGTGTATACCCTTTGGTGGTGGGAGGTTCACCGATGGCAAGCCCGACTTCTCTCTGGCTATAGGCCAGGCGGGAAAGGGAATCCATCATCAGCAATACATGTTTGCCGCAATCGCGAAAATATTCGGCGATGGCCGTCGCCACCAAGGCGCCGCGAATGCGCACCAGCGGCGGTTGATCCGAGGTCGCGACGACGACAATGGAGCGGGCCCTTGCTTCCGGGGTCAGGTCGCGCTCCAGGAACTCTTTGACTTCGCGTCCCCGCTCGCCGACGAGGGCGATCACCCTGACATCCGCCTGCGTATACCGGCTGATCATACCCAACAAGACGCTTTTTCCCACCCCGGATCCGGCAAACACGCCGATTTTCTGGCCTTGGCCGCAGGTCAACAGGGCATTGATCGCCCGAATGCCCAGATCAACCGGCTGGGTAATTCTCGCGCGATGCAGCGGATTCAGCGGAGGCGCATACAACGGAACCTGGACATCGGTGCGCAGCGGCGGCAAGCCGTCCAGCGGATGCCCGAGTCCGTCGAAAATTCGTCCCAACATCTGCGGTCCGACCGGCACCGACGCCACGTGCCCTTTCATCACGACACGGCTGCCCGGTCCGATGCCCTGCATTTCACCCAGCGGCATCAGCAGCACACGATCCTCGCGGAATCCGACCACTTCTGCCATGACGGCGCCATGGCCGCCCTCACGGGTGATCTCGCAGACCTCTCCGACAGAGGTGAACGGCCCCGAGGCTTCAATGACGATCCCGACGGCTTGGGCCACCCGGCCCGTGACGGACAAGGGTTCGACTTGTTCGAGGCGTTCGCTAAGCTTCACCGGCATCCCGCTTTCTTAGGGCTTCACCGAGCCTCAGCAATTGGGTATCCAGCGTGGCGTCGATCAAGAGGCTCTGCGCCTGCACGAGACAGCCGCCCGGGCTGATGCCGGGATCCGTCTCAAATTTCAGGGTCAATAGCCCGTGCGGAGTCTGACTCAGTGCCGCCCGCGACGCTTCGAGCAGCGGCAGATCCGACGGATGCACCCGGATCCGGACCAGCCCGCTTTCATGCAAATGCGCCAGTGCCGTTCGTACCTGCGTCACGATCACCTCGCGTTTTTCCGTCACCAGTTCGCGCAGGACCTTCTGCGCAATCATGAACGACAGTGACGCCACTTCTTCTTCCACCGTGTCGTGCAAATTGCGCCAGCTTCCCTCCAATTGCGCCATCAGCGAGGCCACCAGCGCCTGTTCCCGTTGGCGCAGCGCGGCGACCCGTTCCGTGACCCGCTTTTCCCCCTCCGCCACGCCCCGCTCGAATTCGGTCACGTCATCCGTTCCGAAGGGCCGGTTCCCGCGGCTGAAATCGGCCAGCGGCACCGTCCGCAACTGTATGTTGCCGGAACGAATCAAGGTGCGGGTGAGCACCGTATTCTCCTGCCTGAGGCGATAGAGCTCCAGCAGTCGCGAGACGGATTGTCTCACCAATTCGACTTCGAACGGTTTGGTTAAGAAGTCTGCGGCGCCTGATTTCATGGCGCGCACAGCCAGTTCGATGTTGCCGTGCCCGGTCATGACGATACTCAGCAGACGGCTATCGACATCCAAGGCCTGTTGCAAAAAAGCAATTCCATCTGTTCCGGCCAATTGAACATCGACGATCAACACGGCAATCGGGCGGGATTTCAGGTGCGCCAGGGCCTCGCTGACAGACCCGGCCGTGAGAATCGGGTGCCCTGTGGACTGCAACATTTCAGTCAAGAGGAAGCCGATGGATGGCTCGTCGTCGACGATAAGAATGGCGCGTGGGGCGAGTTCCTTTTCATTGTCCGCGGGAGACGTCTGCGGCAGGCGACTTCCCAAATCAACAGTACCCATCTACAGCAACTCCTCGCCTCCCCCGCCCCCGATCACGATGCGGCCTTCCTCCTCAAGCTTGCGACAGACTTTGAGAATGTTCTGCTGCGCCTTTTCGACATCGGATACCTTGACCGGCCCGCGCGTTTCCATGTCTTCCTTGAGCATTTCGGCCGCGCGACTCGACATATTCTTGAGAAACTTCTCTTTGATCTCCGGGGTAGCGCCACGAAGGGCGACCGGAAGGTCTTCTTTGCTGATTTCCTTCATGAGTTCCTGCATGCCGCGGGAATCCAGTTCGACCAGGTCATCGAAGACGAACATCAGCGCCCGGATGCTTTCTGCCAGAGCCTGATCGCGCTCGGTGATCTTGGCCATAATGGCCCCTTCGGTGTTCTTATCCACACGCGTCAGAATATCGGCCATCAATTCGGCGCCGCCGACCGACATGCTCGACATGCCCATCGAGGCCGACAGAATTTCCTGCAGACTATCGCTCAATTCGGACAGCACCTCCGGCTGCACTTCCTGCATCGTCGCCAGCCGCAGCGACACGTCGGCATGCAGGTGTACCGGTAACAATGCCAGCACGGCACTGGCCTGTTCGGCTTCCATTTGTCCCAGGCAGACGGCAATCGTCTGGGGATGTTCGATCTTGAGAATTTGCGCGACGGTTCGGGGATCGACCCACTTCAGAGCGTCGATACCGGGATAGGTCTTCGTATTCAAGGACTCCATCATTCTGGCGGCCTTCTCGGGGCCCAGCGCCTTCTTCAGAATGGCTTCCATGAATTCGCGTCCCTCGAATTGCACCTCGCCGGATGAGCTCGCCTGTTCAAATTCGGCGATCACGCTGTCCTCTTCCTGCTTCGTAATGTTTGCGGTTTCTTTCATGAAGCTCCCGAGCTTGCGAATATCCTTCGGGTCGAGAGTCTTCATGACCGCCGCGGCCGCTTCTTCACCGATGGCTCGAAGTAAGATCGCCGCTTTTTGTGCACCCGACAGTTCTTTATTCATGTTCAGCGTGGTTAGGCGTTATTCTTCAGCCACTGTTTCACGACGACGGCGGTATTGGCGGGGTTGTTCTTGGCCATATCGAGGATCTGCCCCGGCTGCTTGCCGCTGATGGCCGCTTCAACCTGCCCCACCGACGCGGGCAGCGCCGGCGTCTCGCCGCCGCCGGCCGCGGGCGCGGACTGAACCAGCATCACCATCAACGGGCGAACCACCATGAAGAAAATCAGGAAAAACAGCAGCCCGCCTACTGCATAGCGCACGTAGGGCATCCAGGCCTTGCTCGCATCCGGCGCGGCCTCGACTCCGCCGGTCGGTTCCTCCGCTCCCAGCCCGAACTGGATGCTCACCACCTCCACTTGATCCTGCCGCTCGGTCGAATACCCCATCGCCTTCTTGACGATTTCTTCGATGCGTTTCATTTCTTCCTCGGAACGAGGCACATACTTCTTGGGTTGATCCGCCCCCGCCTCGCCCGCCTTACCTCCGCCCTCATACGTGCCGTCTACCAGGACTGCGACCGAGAGCTTCTTGATGGTGCCGGTCGGCTCCACGATGCGCGATACCGTCCGGCTGATTTCATAATTGACCGTCTCGTTTTTCGTTTGGTTGTTGTTCGAGCTGGTCTGTCCGCCTTCGGCTTCGGTGCCACCGGGGACGTTCGACTCGACGCCGGGCACACCGCCCGAGGTGCCGTTCACCCCGCTCGATTTTTCCTGTCCGCGTTGCTCACTGCGAACCACCTGTCCGTTCGGATCGTAGCGTTCTTCGGTCGTTTCGATCTTGCGGAAATCCAGCACGCTCGACACGCGCACCACGGCTTTGTTCACGCCGACGATCCGTTCCAACATCGTTTGAATACGAGTCTCGATGTCTTTTTCCAGCGTCCGCTGATATTCCATCTGGGTTCCGGAAAGCCCGGCTGATTCATCGCTGGAGGTGTTGGACAATAAATTGCCGTGGCCATCAACGATGGTGACATCGCGTGATTGAAGTCCTTCGACGCTGCTGGAGACCAGGTGCACCACACCTTGAATTTGCGCCTTCGACAACGTTTGACTGGCGCGCAGAGACACCACCACGGAGGCTCGCGCACGATCCTGCTCGGTGGCGAACAGCCGGCGTTCAGGAATCGCCAAATGCACCCGTGCTCGCTCCACCTCCGGCATTTGAGTGATCGTGCGGGCCAGCTCGCCTTGCAAGGCCCGTCGATAATTCAACTTCTGCACGAAATCGGACATACCCATGGTTGTCCGGTCGAAAATTTCATATCCCACGCCCCCGCCATGCGGAAGGCCTTGACCAGCCAGCTCCAAACGCAAGTCATGCACCTGCGCACTGGGCACCAGCACGGTGGTCCCTCCGTTGGCCGTCTCATACGGCACCTTCGCATCTTTCAGCTTGTCGATGATGCCCGAGGCATCGTCCACCGCCAGGTTGGCAAAGAGGACCTGCATATCCGGCTGCTGGGTCCAGAGGGTCACCGCGACCAGTCCCGCAATAGACCCGGCGAGCGCGAGCAGAATGATGAAGCGTTGGTTGATCGTGAACTGGTTGAATTTTGAAAACATACGGTGTGGAATCCTTTATGCGTGCGACCGTTGACCGGACACCCGCCGCCTAAATCTGCATCCGCTGAATTTCCTCGTAGGCGGTGACCAGCTTGTTTCGCACCTGCATCATCAACTGAAAAGACACATCGGCCTGTTGCATTGCCACCATGGTTTGATGAATGTTGGTGCTCTGTCCGGTCACCAACGCATCGACGGCCCGGCTGGCGCCGGTCTGTGCGTCGTTGATATGCCCGATGGCCTCCTTGAGGGAGCCCATGAAATTGGCTGCGCCGGCCTCGCCGCCCGCCCCCGCCTCGTGAATCTCAGGCACCTCAATCGGTCGGAGACCATTCGCTCCCGCAATGCGCAGATCAGACATGGTTACCTCCCGATCTCCAACGCGCGATTCCACATGGTGCGGGTCGCATTAATCGCCTGCACGTTCGCTTCATAGGCGCGCGAGGCGCCGATCATGTTGACCATCTCTTCCATGACATTCACGTTAGGCATCGTCACGAATCCCTTTTTGTCCGCATCGGGATGACGAGGGTCGTACACCGTCTGTCCGGGCTTCTTGTCTTCGATAACGCGGGCGACTTTGACTCCGTCCAAGGCTTGACGGCCGGGGCCGGACGTCGCTTGCTTGAATGCCTTTTGAAACGTCGGGGATACAGGCGCGGCCTGAAACACGACATCGCGGCGTCGATAAGGACCGCCCGTGCTCGTTTTGGTCGACTGGGCGTTGGCCAGATTACTGGCAATGACATTCAGTCGATGCCGATGGGCATCCAGCGCGGAGACAGAAACCGCAAGGCTATCTGTTAATTCCATCACACACTCCTTTGTGGTTGCTTCCCAAAGTCATGAATCGAGGAGGTTCCACGATGGCGCCTACCGCCCTTCCCGAATGGCACTCAACAGACCTTTGAACTTCATCCCGATGATGGTCGCCGCCGTGTTGTATTGCTGGGCGTTATCGGACATTTTGGCCATTTCCAATTCAATGTTGACCGAATTGGCGTCCAACGGCAGATCGCCTGCCGGCACGTCTTCAAGCTGGCCGAGGACCCGTTGGTACCCCGTGCCTTGTGGTCCGAAATGTTGCGCGTTGGTGGACACCAGGGAGATCGGCAAATTGCCCTGTTGCGCATTGGCCAGCGCCTGGCCGAAATTCAAATCCTTCGCGCGATACTTGGGCGTTTCTTCGTTGGCGATATTCGCCGCGATCACCTGCTGGCGGGCACCGCGAAGATCAAGCGATCGACTCAGCAGCTGTATGGTTCTGTCAAAAATAGTCATGTCCCATGCTCCTTAATGACGCTTCACCGCCACAGGGTGTGCAATACGTATACCGCGCTTGCGGCTGATCGAATTTGGATCACGTCCCCTCTGTGGGCGGCGTTCCGAGCGGCACCCGGCAAAAATGTCCACCTCGGAGAATAATCTGCCCATCTCCCTGCCGGCGCGATCAGGACTTCTCCGCCTCGACCTGGTAGCCCATGTCGCGATACTCCCGCAATTTGTTCCGCAACGTTCTGATGCTGATCCCCAATTCCTTCGCCGCATGCGTACGGTTTTCTTTCACTCGCGCCAGGGTCTTGAAAATAAGGTCGCGCTCCATCTCCCACAGCGATCCATGTGCCGAGGCAGTCACGAGGGTATCGACCGCCCCTACCTCCCGTACCGGCACGGTGCCATCGCCCGGCATCAGATGATCCACATCCACCGCTCCTCCGGTGGCCACCAGGATGGCACGTTCCATGACGTTTTCGAGTTCGCGCACGTTGCCTTTCCAGGGACGCTGCTGGAGATCGGCGATCGCGCGCTCGGACAACGTCGGCATGGTGAGCCCGTTCCGCTGTGCCGAGGAACGAAGGAAATGTCTCGCCAGAAGCGGAATATCGCCCGACCGATCACGAAGGGGAGGCACCGTGACGGGAAACACGTTCAGCCGATAGAAAAGATCCTCACGGAATCTCCCTTGGGTGACTTCGTGATACAGCGAGCGGTTGGTGGTGGCGATGACGCGAATATTTACTGGAACGGGCTCGCGCCCACCGATACGATCGACTTCGCGCTCTTGCAGGACGCGCAGAAGTTTGGACTGCAAGCCCAAATTCATTTCGCTGATTTCATCGAGAAACAGCGTCCCGGTATGGGCCATTTCAAACTTGCCCAATTTTTTCTGAATGGCTCCGGTAAATGCGCCGCGTTCGTGACCAAACAGTTCGCTCTCGAGGAGGCTGTCCGGTAGCGCGGCACAATTCAACGCCACGAAGGGGCGATGGGCGCGTGGGCTGCGCGCGTGGATGTAACGGGCCATGAGTTCCTTCCCGGTTCCACTCTCCCCGCTGATCAGAACGGTTGCCTGACTCGCCGCGACACCCTCCAGAGTGGTGAGCAGGCGGATCATGCCGGGATCCTGCGTCAAAATCGCCCGAGCTTCCAGTGTAGCGGGCCCTTCCTGCTCGTCCGTGGCCGTGGTGGCCTGCAGGTTGAGAATCACTCGTTCCAACAGGTCTGTCGAGAAAGGCTTTAACAGGTAGTCATTCGCGCCGTATTTCATCGCTTCCACCGCTGTCTCCACCGTGCCATAGGCGGTCATCAGAACAATGAAGGTCTGGGGGGATTTTTGTTTGATGGCCTTGACGAGTTCCAGCCCCGTCAGGCGCGGCATCTTCAAGTCGGTCACCACCAGCCACGGTTTGATTCGCTCAATCTGCTCAATGGCGTCGACGCCGTCGATCGCCCCCCGGACTTGGTAGCCCAATCTGCGGACCGTTTCAGACAGGGCCGTTCTCATCGAGGGTTCATCATCGACGATCAGGACCATCCGAGTTTCTTCGGAGGTGGCGGAGGGGCCTTGTAAATCCTGTTGCACGCTCATTGGTAGGTCTCCTCTTCGGTAACATTCGCGATCGAACTAATTTGCACGGACCGTCCGACCAATGCGGCATTTCGCGCCGGCATCGTTGCTTGCTGCATGGAGCCCTGGGGGAATGTCATGACAAATGAAGTCCCATGCCCCGGTCTGCTCTCCACATCGATGCGGCCGTGATGAGCTTCGACCAGCGCATGTACGATGGCAAGCCCCAGTCCAGTCCCTTGGTCTTTCGTGGTAAAAAACGGGTCGAATACCCGCGACTGCAACGCCAGTGGAATCCCCGTGCCGGTGTCACTGACCGTGAGTTGAATACCAGGTGCTTCTATAATGCCTGCCGGAGCCATACGAGCGGACAATGTCAGGCGGCCCCCTTCCGGCATGGCCTGGACGGCGTTCAGAACAAGATTCAGGAGTACCTGTTTCATTTTCCCGCCGTCACACCATATCTTCGGCACGCGGGGATCGACCTCGCAACGGACCACGATCGACGCCGGTGACATGGCATGGCTCGCCAGCGTGAGTACTTCCCGAATCAGCGATTCCGTATCCAGCCATGCCAACCTCGAACAGTCCGGTCTGGTATAGACGAGGAGGTTCGATAACAACCGGTCCATGGCCTGCACCGCCATAGAGATATGCTCCGCGTAGGTCCGCAGATGCGGCTGATCGCGCAGATCTTTGCGCAGCATCGACGCGAACAACTCGACGCTTCCCAGTGGATTCCGGATTTCATGCGCGATGTTCCCGACCATCTGGCCCATGGCCTCCAGGCGGTTGCGCCGCTGCAAACGGTCTTCAAGCTGGCGAATGTGAGTGACGTCATGGATCAACACGAGTTTGCCGATCAAAGTCCCGGTTTCATCGGTCAAGGCGCTCTGCGAGAGGGCAATGGTGACGCCCGTCGGAAGAACCAGCGGATACTCGCCGTGATCTTTCCTGATTTCCTCCAGAACCTCCGTCGCACGACGTCCCTTGAGGCTGGCTTGCGACACTCCCAACAGCCGTTCCGTGGCGTGGTTGCACCGCACGACCGAATCCTGCGAGTCTGTTACGATCACACCCGTATCCAACGACTCCAGTACCGCCGTCACATGGGCACGCATCTCTTCTGTTTCGCGCAGATGTTCGCGCAAACTGGCATTGGTTTGTGCGAGTTCCAGATCCATCTGCTGCAGCCGAGTCGTCAATGCGTCATACGACTGTTGAAGGACGGTGGCAGCCTGGTCAAAGTCTTGGAATGCACGTGTCAGGAGGTCATTGTTCGATGTGTCGACCTCGCGCGTTGTCATCGCTTTTTGCCTCCTGCGGCGGGAGTGGATTCAGGCAACTCGGTCTGCAATACGGCAGCCATGCGCCGAACGAGGCTGTCGCTGTTCTCATTCAGTGCGCGAAGCCCGTTCCTTGCGAACTCGTCACGCTTCACTCCCCGCGCCAACTGCACGATCTGCAATTGCGCCCAGGCTTCCTCCTCAGCCTCCAATCCCGCCACCAATGCCTGCTTATACAGAGCCAGTGCCGGCTCTTGACGATTCAGTCTGGCCAAAACATCGGCATATCGGAGCCGGTCCAATGCGGACAGGTCCGTCCCCGCCTTGAGCACGGCCTCGTACAGGGAAGCGGCCTCGGGGTCCCGTTTTGCTTGCCTCAAGGCATCGGCGACCTTCAGCTGAACCAATGCGCGGTCCGGATGGCGCGGGTTGTGTATCAACCACTGCTTTCCCAGCTTCACTAAGCCGGCCGTGTTTCCTTCCCCCTCGAAGGACGTCAGGATTCCAAGCAGAGCCTGTCCAGCGAACCGGCCGACGGGAAATTGCAGGCGATACCGCTCGAAGACGGCACGGGCCGCCCGCATGTCTTTTTGTTCCAGGTAACTCTCGCCGAGCCCCATTAAAGCGACTTCGTGAAAGGTCTCGGCTTTGGAATTTCGAATCAACGACTGAAAGAGCCGCGCCGACTCGATTGGAAATCCAAGCCGACGATGCGCCTCGGCCACCTTGAGCAAGAGCTCCGTACCGGCATATAGCCGATCGGCAAACGGGCCGTTACGGTGGAACAGGTTGATGAGCTCAAAATCGTCGCCTGCTTTCAGTGCCGCTTCCAGCCTGGGACGCATAAATCTGACGAGTTCCGCCCCGCTTTTCTCCGGCCAGGGATCGTTCTCAAACTTCCCCGCCCGCTGGACTCCCCGCTCGTAGGCTTTCAGCGCATCTTCCTGTTTGCCTGCTCGCTCCAACGCCTGACCGAGATGAAATAGCGCCTCGCTTCCAACCGGTGAGTCCTCATATTGCTTCGCGCTGCTTTCGAACAACTGGCGCGGGCTGAGCATTTCACCGGGTTTGAGGGGAACGTTTGCGAGATGTGCGGCGATCGTGTGTCGAAGATTGACCTCCTCGCCTTCCGGAGTGAGATGCTCCTGCACGTCCGCATATCGGAGCCTGGCCGTGGGAACAACCTGCGCATCCGGATACTGGCTCATCAACGCCGCATAGAAAATGCTCGCATCTTCCCATCGCCCGGCCTCTTTGTAACTGTCGGCCAAGTGCATCAAGACAAAAGGATTCTCCGGTCTGGAGGGATACAGATTGTAGAAATGGAGGAGTTGTTCCCGCATGACCGGGCCGCGCTGAGCTTCTCCCGCCGTATCCGCATAACGCAGCAATGCGTATGGATCCGCCCGAAGTGCGGCAGGCCAGCGGCTGCTGAGGCTTTCATATAACGCATCAGCGTCCTTGATCCGCCCCATTCGATAGAGGCTGTGGGCCTGCCCCAGGGAAGCGGACACCAGCAACGCGGGGTCGGTGCTTCGCTTCAAAACGTGATCAAACGTCTGTACGCTGTCCTTCCAACTCTTGATGCCGCGCAAGACATAGCCCAGACCGAGCATGGCTCGATTGGCATCATAGGAATCTCGCTCAGAGAGACTGAGCGCATGCTGGTAGGCGATCTGCGCCTCCTGGTACCAACCCTCGACACGATACACATCGCCGATTCTCCAGGCGGCCCGCCTGGCATTTGTCGACTGGGGATCCTCTCGCATCAGCGCCTTGTATAGATCGATGATTTCCAGCGGCCTCAGTTCTTGTGCGCTACTCTTTAAGGAGCTTTCTGTGAGGAAGGCTTGAATCGACGACCGCAGCGGAAGATCGCGATGGTCTCGCAACATGTTGGTCAAGTGAAGCCGCGCTTCGGGATACTGCCCCTGAGTGTAGAGAGTCACTCCCCGTTCAAATTCACCCCATTCAGGACTCTCGGGAACCCGTTCCAAGCGAGGCCCTGGATCCGGAAGTGCGCCTCGCACCAATTCCGACGGCTCAGGCATCATGGCTGGCAGTTCTTGTCGCATCGTCGAGGGTCCACCGGCAGCCATGGCAGAAGAACCTCCGGCGAGGAACAGGCTTCCCAGAAAAAATGCCAGGCCTATCCGGATCCTGACGGGTTGTTGTGACGAAGATCGGTATTGCACAGGGGGCAAATCAGCAAGTCCTGTGCCCCTTCGGAAATCATTCAAATAGCGGCATCACTTGATGATTTCGGTCGGCAGAGAAGTCCGGGTAGAAGGTGTTGTCAGAAATCCCGACAGGCACTTTGTGGGGCCGGTCAAAAAAATGACGTGAGAGAGGAGAGCCGGTGAGAGAAATGCTAGTTTTGAATCGAGTACCCGTGAGTCTTGGGATCAAATCCTTTCCGTTTGAGTTTTTCCACCAGTGTAGTGCGATTCACTTGAAGTAACTGTGCGGCTCGGCTAGTAATTCCATTGGCCTTTCGCAGCGCTTCCCCAATAAGCCTGTTTTCATAATGCTCAAGTTCTTTGGTCAAATTAATCCCGTCTTCCGAGAAGCGAATGAACTGCTCAGGCGATTCGACTCCCTTACCGGCATTCATTTTGACCGGCCGTTCAGGCAAATCGCCCATTGTGATCATGCCTCGTTTCTTCAACACACAGAGGCGTTCGATCATGTTTTCAAGTTCCCGGATATTCCCAGGCCATTCTTCTTCCATCATGCGCGCTAACGCATCAGGCTCCATGCCGAGAATCTCCGTCCGCCGTAATTGATTAAACTGGGCGATGAAATGGTTTACCAGAAGCGGAATATCGCTACGGCGCTCCCGCAATGGCGGAATGTGAATGGGAATCACGTGCAGCCGGTAATACAAGTCTTGTCGGAACCGGCGCTCCTGAACAGCTTGCGCCAAATCCTGATTCGTCGCCGCGATGATGCGGACATCGACATTGATCGTCCTTGTCCCGCCCACGCGCTCGAAGCATCGCTCTTGTAACACCCGCAGCAGTTTGACCTGCAACGGCAAACTCATCTCCCCGACCTCGTCCAAAAAGATGGTTCCGCCATGAGCCAACTCAAATCGCCCGAGGCGCGTATGGGCCGCTCCGGTAAAGGCCCCCTTCTCATGCCCGAAGAGTTCGGATTCTAAGAGGGTTTCCGGAATGGCCCCGCAGTTCACCGGGACCAGCGGACGTTCCCTCCGCATGCTGTTAAAGTGCAACATGCGTGCGATCAATTCCTTGCCGGTCCCGCTCTCGCCTTCAATCAGCACCGTACTGTCGCTATCCGCCACCTTTTCGACAAAATCAAGTACCATGCGCATCGGTGCACTCGTCCCCACCAGATGCTCCAGGCGATATTGATCTCGCACGGCTTTTCGAAGCAGGTGGTTTTCCTGCTTCAACTTGTAGACGTCCAAGGCTTTTCGGACCACTACCGCCACGGTATCGGGCTCAAAGGGCTTAGTAATAAAATCAAACGCGCCGGCTTTCATCGCCCGCACGGCGTAGTCGACCGTCCCATAACCCGTCATGACAATCGCAATAATCTTGGAGTCGATTTTCGAGATTCGATCAATGGTTTCCAACCCATCGATTCCCGGCATCTGGAGATCCGTCAGCACCACGTGCACCGGCTGATCCTTGACGGCCTCCACTCCCTCCAGCCCGCTGGACATGACCGTCACCTGATGCCCCTCACCGGTGAGCGTCTCCGCCAAGATTTGACGCACGGCAGGATCATCATCAATCACGAGAATATGTGACTGGCTCATCAAGGGCACTCCTCTCTGAGGGGACCAAAGAAATCAGGTTCGGATCTATAAGGATGACCAGAAGGTACTATGAGAAACACCTCTCTCGTCGAAGAATTGAACACAGAATCAGCTTATTGGGAATTGAAACTTTATTCAAGTGAAAGTAAGGATGGCCTGCATCGGTGAGCCATCAGAGCCTGCACAAAGAAAGCTTTTCTCTTTAATTGCACCCGGCCTAGATCTTGACAGGTGAGAAGAAGAATTGTAGGGTTCGCAATCTTCCTTTCAGATTCTCTTGATAGTAAATCAGATAGCTGATCTCTCGGGCTGGCGTAGCTCAATTGGCAGAGCAGCGGTTTTGTAAACCGCCGGTTGGGGGTTCGATTCCTCTCGCCAGCTCCACAAATTCCACTGACGAATCAACCGGTTGGCGGCTTACAGAGCCACTACTCTCCCCTCGCAGTTCTGCGAGTGTAACCGTAAGTGTAACCGTCTGACGCTCAAAGTACGCAGAGAGCGAACGCGCCGCCTGTTCGAGGTCCCGCTCGTTCACAATGTTGTACCGGTCAAACACACTTCGGGTTTTGTGGCCGGAAATGGACATGGCCACCTTCTCCGGCACTCCGGCCCGCACCATGTTGCGGACAGCAGTACGACGGAAGTCATGTGGGATTCTACCTACCCACACTAAGTGCTTTTTCTTCTCGTCTTTCACCATCCCGCCGAGGCCGACCGTCTCGCACGCCTTCCGCCAAGAATGCTTCAAGCTTTGTAGGCGAATTCCTCCACGATGGCAGATCCAGGGACAACCAGGCCATTTGAGCTCGCAGCGAGTCTTCCAAGCCAACAGCACCCGGTAGAGATCGCCAGTCAGGTATAAAACCCTGGGCGTATTGGTTTTAGTGTCCTGTGCCTGCAGGAACAACTTTCCTTCCGTCCAATTGATTTGCCGCCATTGCAGCGAGCAAACCTCCCCCATTCGCATCCCGCTGTAGTATGCGAGCGTAGCTGCGACCTGGGCATAGTCAGGCAAAGCACCTCGAAGCGCGAGAAAATCCTCATGCTCAAAGAATCCTGATCGAATGTTGTATTCCTTGAGTTGGGGAATATGGGGAACCCGAACGACCAGTTGTGGTGTTTGTTGAAAGCCCATCCGAAACATGCGCTTCAGAAATCCAGTTTCCCGGTTGATAGTGGCGTTTGCCGCGCCCTCTCCTTGGCGTTTCACGATATAGGCTTTGATTCGCTCAGTGGTGATGGCGGATACCCGCATCTTTCGGAAGTATGGTTCTAAATGATGCTGATATTCACTGACCCGACGTCCAGTCTTACGCTTGTTTAATTGGTAATCTTGTCTCACGAGTTCAGCCAGGTCCTCATAGCGTGTTCTGTCGATATTGGGCCCACGATATAGCCCTGCAGCGATCTCCCCTTCCTTAATTTTAAGAATCCGTTTGGCTCGCTCCTTATCACTGGTCCTCGTACTTTCTTGGATAGGTCTGCCGTCAACGTAATACTTCATCCAGTATGGGCCCTGTTCGGCCAAAGTCCCTGTCGTCGGATCGCGTTTCTTGCGTCGATAAATCATGCCCATGGTGCCCCTCCCGCTTATTGTTTTCGATGAACCGGTCCATATCGTAGATATCGAATAGGACCCGTCGTCCCTGCCGCACACAGGGCAGTTTGCTGGACCAATTGAGATGCCGAACCGCCCACTGGCTGATACCCAGGTATCGAGCCGCCTCTCTGACTGAATACAGCCGTTTGAATATTTCCTCTGACATTTCCATCACCCCCTTTCGCTTAGATCTGGTTTATTACACACTGACGCCCGATCACGCCGCTAGGATTTCGGTTTCGATTTCTTAAGATCAGGCGGATTCATGATCACGCCAAGGCCTTTTAACGCCTCCCCGGTCATTTTCTTCCATCCCTTCATAGCCTGATCAAGCTTTCCTGCTTTCGCCTGTTCCAACATCGTCGCCATGTGTTCGAGAATCGGTTGTTGTTCGCTTAGGAGATCTCGAATAATCTCAGCTCGTGGCTTTTCCATCGCAGCCGAAACGCGTGAAATCGTGTCGTATAGACCAGTGGGCAACGACAACAGGACTCGATGCGGCGTGTTTTTTGGCTTTGGACTCATCTATGTCCCTCCGTTATATATTCGATTATATATCTTCAGGATATGCGACGTCACCCCCATATTGAGTAGCGCCGCGATATAGAGTCCAATCCCTTAACTGGAAGGAGATTGGAGATGAAACAGCGGTTTTCAGAGGTACAGATTATCGGGTTTTTGCGAGAGGCGGAGGCGGGGGTGGCAGTGAAGGAACTGTGTCGGCGACATGGATTCTCAGAAGCGAGTTACTACCTCTGGCGGAACAAGTTCGGTGGCCTGGAGGTGTCCGACGCCAAGCGACTGAAGGCGTTGGAACTGGAGAATGCGCGGCTGAAGCGGTTGCTGGCGGAGGCACTGCTGGAGCAGGCCGTGACTCGAGAGGTGCTCCGAAAAAAGTGGTAGGCGCACCAGCTCGTCGGGAGGTGGTGCGCTGGATCTGTGGCCAAGGCCTGACGTGTCAGCGGTCATCCAATAATCCCCAGGTGTGGTCATTGAATTTTCCCCACCCTCTATCAGAAGGAGGAGGGAGATGGGACTTGACGAGACGAGTGCGTCGACGATCATGCGTGCCCAGGTGGACC